>Ga0228710_1007538_pt1 | contig 16002 bp, 8 predicted proteins | sample MedpolnodulmetaG_FD_177995 | JGI IMG/M metagenome (GOLD analysis project Ga0228710, IMG submission 177995) | Root nodule microbial communities from Medicago polymorpha collected in Santa Monica, California, United States - pink nodules | ecosystem: Host-associated > Plants > Roots > Nodule... | reverse complement strand
ATATACATCATATAGTTAGTTAATGAATCGATTTAGTTTTTTAAAACACTATTGTATTTCATTAAATGTTTCTAATAATATAATCAATTTGATACCTATACATGAAACTCTAATAAATCCGTGCATCACACGAGTTAGAGTCTAGTTGTAGTAGAAAGAAAAAAAAAGCATCCCTAAATTTTGTTGATTGTCACTTTCTTGACCTTTATTTTGTTGATAATGATCTTCAGCAATAGTGGACTACTCCTACATTATAAAACTATCAAGAACCTAATCTTCAATTTGCATACATAATCTAAAAACATACTATACATTTGGACGGACTAAAATCAAAGTGTTCATATAACATAGACCGAAATGATGCAAAAAGTACTTTTCTTATTTAATCTAAGAGTCTTGTTAACGAGTGCTTCTGAAATAAGGATTCTAAAATAAGAAATCATTTCATAAAATATTTAAATATTTTATTTCTAATGTATTGATTACACAAATTTTCATAAAAAATTATCATTTAAAGTTCTTAAAGAATGCCCTAAAGAAACAAGTTAACGTTTCCCCTAATTTAATTCTAATACAAGCTAGAACTTAAAGTCCAAGAAAAAATCTCTAGTGTTTCAACCAATCGTCCCATGACCCCGGAAAACCCAACGCAAACCCAGTCGGGCAGAACTTCCCTCAAATCAATTTCATGTGAGAGGTTAATTTTAGTCCCGTTCAAGGAACTTACAACCAAGGTAGTCAGGAACGAGTCCCAGCACGTAGGATCGTCCGTTCCTACGTGCTTCCCACACCCAATCGTGCCTCGACCTTGTTCTGAAACGTTTTTTCCATGTTTGTTGGTAGGAACAAGTTACTGATGCAGGAACGTTAAAAAAAACGAGCTAGGCCTGTCAAAATTGGTTTGGGCTACTCGAACCATAAAAAACGAGCTAAGCTACTGTTTTTAATGGTGATTGATTTTTAAGTTGTTTTGTTCTTGTATTATAATTTATATGTTTTTTTTGTGTGTATGTGAAGTTACAACTTTGCCCTTGAGTGGGTTCATACGTACCGTGTTATGTTCCCCGACTTTACGTCCCTTCACCAGCCAATCGAACCTACGTAGAAACTCGTTCCTAACTACATTGCTTACAACTACATTTAACTGGTGTGAAAGTGCGTCGTAACTAACGGTAGAAACGACCGGTGTTAAAAAGTTCTTAGCACTGCCAATTCCCCATTTTACCATTGTTATCGAACTACTTGAATTTACATAAATACACACATGCACAAATGTATGATCCCTCTCATTTTGAATTGTGTTGAATTCAACTGCAACAATTTGATTTTGAAAGGTATTAAAAGCCGTCTCGTGACTCACAAGATCTAGATACCCATCACTCGAAGATTCTGATATCTTTGAGTGATATGGTGCAATGAAAAATGAAATTCCAACACCAGCACTTTGTCCATTCGATGTCACAAGAAAAGAGAATGTGGTTGTAAAATTCGCAAGACCGATTTTGGGGTCCCAAAGGCGTATTGGAAGAACATAAGAGGCTTTGCCAGCACTATATGGCAAGTTATTTTTTATTTTAGCAAGTTGAATGGTATGCTATTAGATGCAACGGCATCACCTTGGTAGATAATGATGTCGTTTCTATATGGACTAAAACTATTTGGGAATTTGAAAGATGAATTTGAATTTCGCTGCAGCATGAGGAGTGGAATAAGGATTAAGAAAACGGGTTTTGTATTGTACAGAGGCATGGCTTTCTACAAATTTGTTAGATTGTTAGATATGAAGAAGGCTGAAGTTTCAATACTACATATAGAATATTTTTTCCAAAATATAAATGTATAGAGCTGTTTTGTGTGTGGTATGTATAGAGTTTTTTGTCAGTGGAGAAACTAAAATTCTTTAAATCTTATCTTACAATAATGTTGACTTTTGATAGTACTAGGAAAATGGTGATTAAAACTATGTGATTTTGGACATTGCATAAGACCGGTTTCCCTAAATGCAATTTACAGAGGATTGAAATGTACGATCCTAGTAACAATCAATCAATGTAAATACAGGTTTGTTGGTTGTATTTATCAACTATATACATACATACATATTTTGAAAACAACTTTGTCTAGTTGATTTATTAACAAATTTTAAAGGGTTAAATAAATTTTAAAGTTTTTAGTCCTTGTAAAAAAAGTTATATGTTTTAATTCCTATAAAAAAAAAAAAATTAGTACGAGGAAGTCATGAAGCTTAGGAAGTTAGAGAGCTGATTGACAACATGTCGTTAAATGAATATCGTCCGCACATCGAGGAAGAAGCTGCCCCTAAGAAAAAATGTATGATTGATCTAAACACTCAAGATGTTTTACTTGCTCGTAACAAACTTCTTAGTATTCAACTAGAACATTCACAAAAATGTTGGATGCAAGGGAAGTGGTGCAACTCTCAGCAAATGCAACTTGTGATTTCTATGAGCAATATCATGAAAGCGGGACATGCCTCCCTGCAAGTTTGGTGTTATCAAAAGAACAAGTAAAATACATGGGATTCTTTACTTATAACCGTAGTTGGATAGATCATTCGAATTTTTTCCTACAAAAGCAACAACGCCCTCCAACCTCCACAAGTTAATCACCCTTCTCATGGTAATCAACATTAGTAACCAAGGTTGAGTCTAAAGGAGATGACCACTCAGTATATGAAAATAACTCAGGGCCATATTGAAGGACTACCTAAGGCTCCTGAAAAAGCTCAGAAGAATAATGAGGCAGCTATAAAGAACTTGGAGATTTGAAATGAGGACATTATCTTACGTTATTTTCAACTCATTTTACTTAAGATTTGATCCAAATTGGAAGAGTTTTAGAACAATTGTGTATGGTTTAAGTGATATTTTGTACGGATTTCATATTGAGTCATGTAATTATAGTTTTCCCTAAACAAAACAATTCTTAGGTGTTTTTGATGTATTTCACTGAAAAATCATGTAATTCGGCAAAGCAACACACCTCATGAAGAACTAGGAAGGCAATAAATGAAGATTGAAGAGGATTAAGAAGACATTATAAATTGAGAAAATTATGTCACAAGACCTAAGACGAGTTTGGATGAGAGAACACACTCAAAAAGACGAAGAAAATGCAAGAAACACACTCAAAAAAGGTGTTGCGTGCCTCGGGTGTGCGGCTATGTGCCCCGGGGGTGTGCAAAACATTGTTGAAAAGCACTGTTTTTATACACACACGCGAACACACTAGGCCATGGGTGAGACGCATGTAACTTCGTGAAGAAAAAAAACAACATTTTGCTGTTTTTGGTGGCGGGTTTGTCCTCAAAGCCCAATTTTTCTACCCAAATCCAGTTGTAAATCAGCCTATGAATACAATTCCTTTTATTCACAAATGCTCATTCAGAATGATGCAGTTCAATAGAAAGTTAATCGCTTGGAGAATCAAGGGAGAAATCTCTCCTCCACCTTTGTCTCTAGAGTATGTTTTATTTCTTTTGTAATTTGAGTTGGGTTCTAAGATGATATTTGAACACCCACAATATTACTTTATTAAATATTAAGCTACTATACTATTATATATACACATACACATACATACATATTTAATTATGGGACCTAAGGCTACAACCTTGATGGCCTTAAACTATACACGAAGCTGATTGGTAAACAACATAACACAAACAACAACTAAGTTTTCTCCTTCTGAAAATTTTACTTAGCCATGTATTATAAAAGCTAATAATCTATATGATAAAGAAAAATTTACACTAAAAGTACCTCGTTTAGGTTAACATTTACTTCCATGTCGTGTTGCTAAGTGTATAGATTAAAAGTACCTCGTTATCATCTTGTCAAAATTATTTGCTAGGTAAATTTTAAACATTAAACTCCAGAAATCAATATATCAATATATAAGTACAAATATATATAGCCAACACACATGCTTAGTCCTAGGCATAGCCAATTATCTGGGACACACCAAAATCCCGCATCTATATTTTTTTGGATCAATATTGCATGATTGTTTTTCACGTACGAACTACTATATATACCTTAGTTGTGTTTCCATGCATTATTCACACTTTTATTTCATCATTAACAACACAAACATGACTATTAATAATATTCCAAAACTCTTTGCAACCAAAAACTCTATTTCAATTTCAATAGCAATCTCTATATATTTACTCATTCTTGTTACCAATGTGAAATCCGACTCTTCCTTCAATTTCCCTAATTTTCCACCCGAAGCTTTAAAAAAACTCGGTTTTGCAAATGACGCCACAGTAAAAAATGGAGTAATACAATTAACTAAGAAAGATGCTTATGGTGATCCACTCAAACACAGTGCTGGCCAATTTGGATTGCTAAAACCAATTCGTCTTTTTGACCGAACCACCGGAAAAGTTGCAAATTTCGTAACCGAATTCACCTTTTCGGTGAGCTCAAACGGTAGACAAGATCATGGCGATGGATTTGCTTTCTTTATGGTATCACCAAAATTTAAAATCCCCAACAAAAACAAATCGGAAGGTGGATTCCTCGGAATGTTTACCCGCGAAACTGCTTTATATACCAAAGAAGTTGTTCTAGTTGAATTTGATAGTTTTGCAAATGAATGGGATCCAAATCCTTCGTCACATTTAGGAATCGGTTCTCATTTAGGAATTGATGTTAACTCTATTAAATCAGTTGCTAATGCACTATGGTTAAATGATTTTGATGATATAACAGTAGGAAAGGCTCGTATAGAGTATGATTCTAGTGACAAAAATTTGAAGGTGTTGGTCACTTATTCTCAAAAGGGACAATTTAATGGGGATTCTAGCTTGGTGTATAATATTGATTTGACTACTTTTCTTCCTGAAATGATTGAAATTGGGTTCTCTGCTTCTACTGGGGATTTAGTTGAGACTCATGACATTCTCTCTTGGTCTTTCACTTCAAACATGTAGTACATGAGGGAACTTTATATATTGTTCCAAATAACCTCGTATGCTTAGAGGATGTATAATAAAGTGAATGTAATTGCTATAAAAAATAAAGTCAATAATAATACTTGTTTCTTGTTTTGAATGCATAGAATCTATAAATAGTCCGATGAATGTAAGTTTTATAGAAAAATAAATGAAGCACCGAGTTTACTGAGACAATGTTATTATAATTTATAAGTCCCACATTTTATTTGAAAATGTATTTATAAATGGTGGACAATCGTCATATTATTATAAGTCCTATATCTCTCTGAGACATGCCGAGATTTTGTAGTATTTTGGTCAAACGTATACATACATATATTTGTCTACATATATTTCTATGAGTAACGATATTTAAACAATGAAAAGTTGACATCTTTTGGGACAACTCATTTTCATACTCACATTGTATTTATAAGAAAAAAACAGTTGTCCCAAAAGCTGTCAACATTTGGTTGTTCAAATATCATTACTCTTTTGGTTATGAATCTTGTACCAACTCTTAACAAGATTTTCTCCATGGTATTGCAACATGAGAGTCAATACAAAGTTTAAACTAATGATGAATCCTAAATTCTCTTCAATTTTGTGGATTGTGGTAAAAGCGCAAGGCAAAGGACGTGGAAATGGTTCTTCATTCAATTATAGTAACAATTAAGTTTGTACTCATTGTGATAGAAGTGGCCACACAACTGAAGTTTGTTATAGGAAACATGGTTTTCCTCCACATTTCGGAAACCATCATGCTATGGCTAATAGTTCCTCACTTGAATTCAATGAAGAAGGGGAGGAAATTGATGATTCAAAGAGTTATAAGGGTACTAAATCACATGGCTTCGCCACAGAATAATATAATCAGCTTGTTAATCTGCTTCAAACATCAGGTTCTAATACAAATCAGAATGCATCCTCTAGTAAGGTAAATCTGGTAACTCATGTGAACAAACACATTACTTCAGGTATATCTAGCGTCTCTTTTTCTTTGAATCATTCTACAATTGTTTTATGGATTGTTTTGGTGCAAGTCATCACATGTTTTCGTCTTTAAGATTCCTTGAATCATACAAGCAAATTTCACCACTACATGTTAGATTACCAAATGGTAACATATATGGCAATAACAAAGTTCTCAAGCACAGTGCGAATTTCACCTGGTCTGATTGCACTGAATGTGTTATTTGTCCATGAGTTCAATCTAAACCTGCTATATTTGCCAAAATTACGCATAGATATTGATTGCATAGTAATTTTTATAATGATAAATGTTTGATTCAGGAAACGAGGTCCTTGAACATCATTGGTTCGACTGGTTTGATTGAGGGATTGTATTTCCTTGTTACTCAAGCTTCACCTCAAGCCAACATATTGTCATCACAAGCAAAACCTCATTTAACTTTTATTCCATAAGAAGCTCTAAGCCATTTTAGAGTAGGATATTTGTGCAATCATAGATTTCTTAGTTTACATCAAACTTTTCCTTTTGTAACCATAGGAAAAAATTCAGTATGTGATATCTGTCACTATGCCAGACATAGAAAGCTACCTTTCCAATTAAGCAATAATAAAGCTAGTCAGTGTTATTAGTTGTTTCATTTTAACATTTGTGGTCCTTTCTCTACTCAATCTATACATGGTCACAAGTATTTTATTAGTCGTTTCACTTGGATCATTCTATGTAAATCTAAATCAAAGGTCACCAAGGGACGGAGGGAGAATGTACCTACTGACTTCCACTTTCACTTTCACGTAACCATGTAACTACTTGTGATAATGTTATTTATTCTTCAAATCATATTGTATTCAAACCTTGCGAATATACATTCAAAGTTAAATCAATAAAGAAAATATCATCGTACTAGTAAAGACAATATTTTTTTAATAAACCTATGCAAAGAAAATAATTAACATTATCAAGATTCCATTGATAAAGTAATCAATTAACGACCATCTTGAAGGCTATTGGTTATGGAAGCTTCTACGGAGCTTACAGATGGTGTAGGAGCATGATAGGTTGCAACTGGCCTCTTTGGTGGAAGATTTGGCAAGGAAACCTCAAAATTAAGCACTTGAATTGCTTGTCTAATTGATGGTCTTAGACTAACATCAGGGTGAGCACACCACAATCCAACAATCATCAAACACTCAACTTGTTTCTCTACAAAATCTTTTCTCAAATTCTCATCCATTGCCACAAGTAGCTCTCCTCTTCCATAATGATCCCAAACCCATTCAATCATTCCCTTCTCTTCATCTTTTTCCTTCATAACTTCAGTAGCTTTCTTACCAGTAGTTATCTCCAAGACAACTATCCCGAAACTATACACATCTGACTCTTTACTTGCCCTGCCTGTGCTCACATATTCCGGAGCTAGATAGCCGAATGTTCCGGCCAGCCCCGTCGTTTGAGGCCCAAGTTCATGGTCCATTAATTTTGCCAACCCAAAATCACCAAGCTTAACATTAAAACTAGAATCTAACATAACATTACTTGATTTGATATCCCTATGTACCACACACCTCTCCCCTTCTTCATGTAGATAAAGCAAACCAGAGGCCAATCCAAGAGTTATTTTGTGCCTTACACCCCAAGAAAGAGGTGCTCTTTTGCCAAATAAATGAGAATCAAGACTACCATTTGGCATGAACTCATATATAAGTAGAAACTCACCTTTGTCATGGCACCAACCCAAAAGCTTCACAAGATTCCTATGTCTCAGTTGACTAATAACTTTAACTTCAGTAACATACTCTTTCTTACCTTGTCTTGACCCTCTTGAAATTTTCTTCACAGCAACTTGTAAATCTAAATCAGCAAAGTAACCTTTATAAACAGCTCCAAAACCACCTTGACCCAACTTTCTATCCTTAGAAAAGTTATTGGTAGCCAAATCAAGTTCTTTGTAGGTGAATCTTCTTGGCCCTGCTCCTCTTTCAAGGTCATCATTCATTGAAGTCAAATGCATAGCCTCTTCTTTTCGCTTTTCATTTCTCTTTCTTTTCCTCTTTAGTATTACATATGCTACCAATGCTCCCACTCCTAAAATTACAACCCCTAAAGAGACTGTTAGTATCACAACTAATCTTGTCTCTTTACTATTACTATCATCACTTTTCTCCAAATTGGAATTAAATTCCCATGACAAAAGATTATTTACTTCTCCAATGGAACCAGTTGCAGCAGAAAATCCAATTGTAACCCATTCAGGTAAAACTTTCATTAAATCAAGTTGATATGAAAGATTAGTTTTTTCTTGAGGACTAGAGGTGGTTTGATATTCCCAAGATACAGTTAAATTCTTGGTTGTAGAATTGTACCTAATCCATACCTCAGCAGTGTCTCCACTATGTAAACTTGCATTCCAAGGTGTTGATATTGATGATTTGATTGAATTATTGTTGATTCCCACATGTTGTGTTGTTTCATTCCATTCAACATTTGGGTAAGAATCAAACTCCACTAGAACAATTTGGTTACTTGATGGTGAAACCATTGTTGTTGTGTTAAATAGACCCATCATGCCACCAGAGGAGTTTGGTGGGATTTCAAATCCATAAGCAGCTAAGAAAAAGGCAAGGCCATGGCCATATGAAGATTTATCTTGAGTGTTGATGATAAAAGTGTAATGAGATGTGAAGTCAGTGAGTTGACCTGTTTTTGAGTCCCAAAGTAACACCTTTTTGGAATACAAAACCCATCCAACTTGACATACATAATTTTTATTGATGTTAAAATCAACTTCTCCATCACGAGGTGCTGCAGAACCTTGGTAGATTATGTTGGCTTCATTTGGATTAAAACTGGGAATTTGGAAGTGAATTGAATTAGCAGTGAAAGTGAAGAAAATGAAAGTCAAGAAGAACATGGGAAGGGTAAAGAAACTGGAAGCCATGCCTTGAATTTCTAAAGAGATAAAGGATGAGCTTTGACAATCCAAATTAACGATCTTCAACATATAAATGATTTTTTGAAAAAATGTTGCATAGAATGACAGCTACATGAATGAATATAAAAGGTGCATAACATGTGACTAGTTCAATCAGATTGAATTGAACAACGTAATAAAATATTTAGTTATTACTTGGCGAGAAAGCAAAACAAATTATATAATGACCTATATGATTTGCACCTGGTTCTGCTCTTTTGCTTCAGAGTCAATGCATAGTAATATTTTTAAAATGTCTGACATCAAATTTTCATTAAACTAAGGAAAATGCATGTTTACACGACTAACATATAAACCAAAACGAATAATGTTTTTTGATGTTACACCCACTACCCTCCTTGTTCTCCGGCAAATACTAATTTAAATGACTTTTTGACATTTTATACAAACGACACCTTACTATTCTTCACGTCACGAGAAATGATATTTGTACAACCATTTTTTAACAACTTTTGTGACAACTTTCTCTTTCATACTTACATTATGTTTTCACTTTCACTCTCTATTGTTTTGGTTTTTGTGTTAATACTGTATTTTCTTTATAAATTATGGTTGTCACATAAGTTGTCATTGAAATGGTTGTTCAAATAACACAACTCTAACCAAAATCTGACAACGAACTAGATCAAAGGAATCATTCAAGCCAGAAAGAAAACAAATGGAAGGAGTAAATAATTTGAGATTCATGAAAAAATCTAAAACTAAACGCGAATCTTGCTTGAAACCAAAAATTTTACATTATAATTCAAAGATGTGAATGTATTCACCTTGTGAAAACCTTTATTTGAGCTCATTCCAGATATCAACTGCATTTTCAAGAAAAATGTTTCTCTACGCAATGGATTCTTCAAATGAATTCAAAATCCATGAATGCACATGTTGGAACAATTCCAATTGCCTTGAAAATTCAATCAAACTCCAACCAAACTGGAATTGAACCATCAACAAAGTTAATAAGAAAAATGATACCAATTAAAGGAAAAAAATAAGGATGAAAAAAAAAGTTAATACCAATTGAAAGAAAAAGGAAAGAGAGAAACCAAACTTATGCAAAGAAAAAAAAGTGATACATAATTTTTTTAAAAGAAACAACACTTCAAGCAAAGAAATCGTATCTTATATATAAAAGTTATTATGTCTTTTAGACAACCTTTTGGAACCAAAAAAGTTGTTGCAAATTTCTTTCTTAATTTTTTGCATTTTTATTTTAATTATCTTTTATCTTATATAGCAAGGTTCTTAAATCTTTTAGACAACTTTTTTGAGCCAAAAAAATTGTTGCAAATTTCTTTCGTAATTTTTTTCTTTTTCTTTTAATTTTTTTTAGGGCAAAATAAAATTTCATTCCATAACTTTTTCATTGTCACATCAAAACTAGTAGATCCAAAATAAACTTTACATAAACCCTAATTATATAAACTAGAGAAATGTATCGCATTCAAGAGCTAGTGAATTTGGTAACAACTTTTACTCCCTCTGAGACAGCATGCTTTGCGAGTTCACCATGAAGAACAAGACGAACAACAGTCTGAATCTCCCGAGAGGTGATGGTAGGTTTCTTGTTGTAACAAGCAAGTTTGGAGGATTCTTGAGCGAGCTTCTGGAAGATGTCATTGATGAAGTTGTTCATGATCCCCATAGCCTTGCTTGAGATTCCAATGTCAGGATGAACCTGCTTGAGAACCTTGAAGAGGTAGATCTTGTAGGTTTCAATGCTCTTCTTGTTTCTCTTCTTCTTCTTGTCGGTTGAGGATGCTTCCTTTGGGATCTTCTTCTCTGCTTTCGTTTTCTCTGCTGGTGCTTTCTCTGCTGGCTTCTTCTCTACGTGTTTCTTCTCCCCCTTTGGTGCCATTGTTGATCGAAATTGAAAACCTGAAACTGAAACGAAAACGAAAGAGAAAGGAATAGAGAGGAAAGAGTGTTTGAAAGTTGTCTGCTTTTTCTATTAATGATCTCATATCTAATATATAAAAGTTATTAAGCCTCTTGTGCAAAGTTTTGGAGGCAAGATAGTTGTTACAAATTTTCTAATTTTTTTCCTTTTACACTACTAAAAAAACAAAAATTAGTGAGGGATATTTAGTGAGGGAAAACGTGAAATCTCTCTCTAATTCCGTCACTAAATTTTGCGACCAAGAAATTTGTGAGGAATTTCATTTTTTCCGTCACTAATTTCCCTCGCTAATTTTGTTTTTTCTAGTAGTGTTATTCTTTTTTGGAAGAATGATATTACAAATCTTATCTTATAAGTCTCTTAACCAAGTTTTTAGAGCCATAAATGAATTTAGTATTGTAATTATATATCTATTTTAACAAATTGAACCTATATTTTCTATTTATCTTATTGAACGTTTCCCTGTTATTTTTCAACTAACTTATATGTTCTTTTTCTTTTTTTTGGTCAAGAACTATCTTATATATCTTATCTTATATATAAAAGTTGTTATGTTCCATAAAAAACTTTTGGAGCCAAAAGTAATGTTAATATTGTAATTTTATATATATTTTAACTAATTGAACCTAAATTTATTATCTTATATTATGTATAAAAGTTGTTAAGTTTCTTAAACAACCTTTGGAGTAAAAAATATTTTTAATATTTTAATTTTATATCTATTTTAACTTATTGAACCTAAATTTATTATCATGAATAAATTTGAAATTTTTTCTTTAATAGGTAATTACATTTGTTGATGCATTTGTTGTTTTTTTTTTTAAAATTTTATTTATCTATATTTTTGGATCTATTATATTGTAATAGAGTGAGAAAGAGATTTTAAATAACTTTTATCAACAGTCTCTTTGATGTGATAATATCAAGTCTAATTTACTTCGGGGGTTTTATTATTTATATTTTGGAAGCATTATCAATGATTTTTTTCATAACAAGGATTAGACCGAGGGTCAACCCTAATCCCTTATCTTTTTACATTAGTTTTAGATGTACTTACAAAAGACATCCAACAACTAGCACCAAGATGTATGCGCGTTGCAGATGACGTAGTCTTAATTGGAGAGTCGATAGAGGAAATGAATGGGATGTTGGAGACTTGGAGACAAGTCTTAGAAGGGTATGACTTTCATATGAGTAGAATACCGACATAGTATATTTAATCTAATTTCATCAAAAGGCAAAGTAGTTCGATTTTAGAGGTGGAAGTTGGCGATCATATAATACAAGTTACACATTTTAAATATCTTCAGTTCATAGTACAAAATAACTGAGAAATAAAAGCATATGTAAATCATCGTATTCAAATTGAATGGTTGAAATGGAGAAGAGTCTCAGGTGTTTTATGTGATACAAACGTACTATTTAAGTTAAAACAAAAAATATAAGATGTTGCGTTAAGAACCAACACGAGAATAAAGTAAGTGTGCGGAGATGGAGATGTTGCGTTGGATGTGGTAAGACTAGATGAGATAAGATAAGACTAGATGAGAATAACATGGTAGAGATAGTGGAGGTAGCACCTATAGTATAAATATTGTGGAAAATAGGTTTAGGTGGTTTGGACATGTAGAGAGAAAACATGTAGATTATGTAGTAAGAAGAGTAGATCAAATAGAGGATAGTCATATTACAAGAGTTATAGGAAAACCTAGACAAACTATTAAGAGATAAAAAATGAATTAAGTTGTCATAAAAATATCACTACTCATTTAAGTTCTTTTAAAAATTCATGTAAAACTGATTTATTATTATTATTTAAATAAATTCAACACGTTGCAACGGTTTCAAACAGTCGCAATATGATTTTAAAAAATATTTTTTAGAATTGCGACAGTTCCTAACTTCCACAAAAGTCCATTTCAAACAAAAGATCAGGTGATTTGCAACGCTTATGAAGTGTCGCATATACCTTGTAAAGGAGGTTAGCAATTGTCGCAATTTCCTCAGCGACTGTTTTCTGAACCGTCACAAAATGTTGCTGCGACCCCAATTTCGTCGTCTATTGAGTAACTGTCGCAAATGACTATCTGCAACCCTTAGAACCGTCGCAATCAGTCATTTTAACAGTCACAAAATGCTTTTTTCTTGTAGTGAAACTACTAGGAAAAATATATAGATTAATGAGTTGTATCTAAATATGATTTATGATAGAACAATATGACCTATTTTATTCCATGTAGTCGATCCCACTTAGTGGAATAATGTTTGGTTGTTGTTGTTGTCGTCGTCTTTTGGAAGTCTTAACTCATACTCAACAACAACTATTATTTCATTTCATGATCAACCACCACATTTATTAATCAATGAAACAATCAACTTTCTGTAAATCAAACAGGTCCAAGTACTAGTTAAGACAAAAATATATACACGAAAAGAGGCAAAATGACTAAGTATCAAATTCCAAATTTTCTTCTTTAATATAGAATCATTACTAGAATATACGAGATGAAACAAATCCTAAGGAAAAAAATTACTTTCTTCTTAAGTCTTTCTTTACAAGATCAATAAGAAAATCGACTTGATTAGAGAGTTTCTCTAATTGAGAGTGCAATTATTAAAAATTCTTAACATCTTCTACATTGGTCTTGTACGTATTTTTTAGTTTTTGGTTCGGATTATATTATCATGTAGAAATATAAGAGTGCAATTTTTCAAACTTCTTTTTATTCTATAGATTGGTATTGTATGTATATTTTCTAATTTTTAATTTGGATTATATTATCTGTACAGGGATAAAAGTATAAATTTGAAAGGCACGTGAAAAAGGCGAAGGGTAAAAAATGTCTTAGAAAATACTGGATGGAAGAGGCTCCAAATATTACCCAGACCTAATTGTACATTGACAAATTCTTCTAATAATTTTTTTCTTTCTATTTTCCAATAAATAAACTAGTTACATTGTGTAATAATCTTTGAATCCTACATTTTTTTATTTTTGACGAAACCATGGAATCTTACCCGGTGTAAGTTACACTGAAACTTCTCAAAAGTAGAAATATAAATAAACTCTACATTTTTTATTTTTGACGAAACCTTGGAATCTTACCCAGTGTAAATTTCACTGAAACTTCTCAAAATTAGAAATATAAATAAAATAAAATGGAAAGAAGCAACGTGTAGAAATAAATTAAGATTAACAATACAAAATTACAATTTATCACCTCACGACATTTGTATAACTAACATTGAATTGATACAAAAGTCAAAACTTACAAGTAAAATATGATTCAAATTCTAAGTAGTAATTTTTTTCTTTTCGTTGAATTCCAAATTTCTTCCAAGTAGAAACATTATACTATATTCTGTACCCAAAAAAAAAAACATTGTACTATAATGAAATCAAACCTCTCTATTGTGAGCCATCCTTTAAAACTATAGTTTGTTCTCCTTCATTCTTTAAAGAGGGTGATTTAGGGTTAAATTATGCCCCTAAATCACCTCTCTAAATCATTTTTCTCCTCCCTTTTATTTAAAAAAGTGATTTTCATATCTTATTAATTTTTTTTCGCCGTTGTTTTATTTTTCGATTTTGTGTAGCGTTATTTGTCTTTTTCGTCTTTGTGTAGCATTGTTTGTTTTTTTCGTCTTGTTCTAGTGTTTGTTCTATTTAGATTATTAGATCAGCTTTGATCTAGTGCAGATCTAATCAATACATTGGCGTCGTCAACGTTGCAGATCCAAAGATATGAGTATTTCAGAGACTGAATATGAACAATTGAATATAGTCATATTCATAGGCATTTGTACTTTGTTGTTTTATGTTATTAATATGGATGTTCTGAGTTTGTTCGTAAATTTATCATTTTTGTTTTTAGCGAATTTATATTGTATCAATATACCTTTTCAATTTAAATGAATGATTATCGTTTATTTTTAGTAAAAAATTAGAAACATAATATATCCTGTAGTAAAAAAACATTATTTATATATTGAACATGAGAGACCAACATGTTACAATTTCTTGTAAAAAAAAAATGTTACAATTTCTAGCCGGCCGGCACATAAAAAATTTCAATCATTATTAAAGAAAATAAAAAAATTATTGATATATTTTTTTTGTACAAGTTTATTAATATTTTATCTTTGTTCAAAACATCATTTATTTTAGAAAATCTATGTTCAAAACATCAATGTTATAAGTTATTATAAAAATCACTGGGTGTAATTACAGTCTTACCCATGTAACTTGCATAGGGGGGAATGACTTGAGCTACATTGAGAGTATATAGTTGATTAAGAAGATACATTAAAGGAATATCTAACAATGTCTAACCCCAATATATATCTTTTAAACTTGACATCTTTATTAACTTTGTCATTGATCTTTTCAAACTGTTTTCTTATAATACAAAAATTGTTGAACGGTTAAACAATTATCAAGTCCCTGTGGATACGAAAATCTTAAATACTTTAATACCGCTATAAGGTCTGGTCTTATCACTAATTGAGGGAGTTTGCAAAATTGCAGGTATAGGAGATGTTTGGGTTGAAAGCTGTTAAAATTAATGTGTTGTAACCGCCACTATCTTTAGGAAGCATTATGATAGAAATGTAACCACCACTATCTTTAGGAAGCATTATGATAGAATTGTAACCATCACATCATAATGATTGTCTTTATTTAGGTTTATGGTAGGTTTGTTATCAACCTATTTGTATTCTCTATCAGTTTCCTTCTAGCCTATATAAAGGCTTTGTAATGCTAAGTTGAATGTATGCAGTATGTGGTGAATTCAACAAAATCAGTTTTTTTTTTCAATGTTCATCCACCAGTGGAAGTATAGTATAAAAAGTCACGTTTCCACTCAAAATCCTGCAACAGTATAATTTATAACATACCACCTCTAGAATACCACCAACAGAGTGGTATCAGAGCTGCAGATCCTTGCAGCTGTAGCAAAAACAACAAAAGTTATGGCTTCCACAAACAACCCTTCCGCAACTTACAGCAATGTCAAAGTTCCTCTATTTGAAGGAGTGAACTATGATTTTTGGACTGTTAAAATGGAGACTCTATTCACATCTTTGGATGTTCTAGAGTATGTCAAAAACGGGTATGAAGAACCGACACCAACAGAGGCTGAAAAATCAAAAGAAAAGGCTGAAGAATCAAGCAAACAACC
>Ga0228710_1007537_pt1 | contig 16007 bp, 11 predicted proteins | sample MedpolnodulmetaG_FD_177995 | JGI IMG/M metagenome (GOLD analysis project Ga0228710, IMG submission 177995) | Root nodule microbial communities from Medicago polymorpha collected in Santa Monica, California, United States - pink nodules | ecosystem: Host-associated > Plants > Roots > Nodule... | reverse complement strand
AAAAAAAAACGTCTTATACTCCTCCGTCAAAAAAAAAAAAAACATGTCTTATACTCCATTTCTCACAACTAGTGACAATTTTTTATCTGCACATTAAGGAATGACTATATATGAAATAAATAGAATAATACTTTTACCAAATTAACTTTATTAAGTATCGGTGTATATATCATTTAATGCAAAGTGAAATCTATTGACTTGGAAGTATGCCATGAGTTTGTGGGGTTGATATGTTAACATAGCCTGACCTGGGTTTTCCTTGTTATAATGGAGTTGAGATTTGAAAACATATTTTGCACTTTTCAGGAACATTTCCTGAAATTAAAGATTGAGAATGCAATGGGTTCGGCAACACCAACTGACAAGCAGGTAAGAATTCACGGTGAATGGACCTGTTAGGCCTTTCATATTTAATATTTTTCATGCATTCACTTGAAGTCTTTAAAATTGCTTTCTACATTCAGCTATGTTGAGTTTAATTTTGTTTATTTATTTATTTATCATAATGTTCTATTTATCTTGTTTTGCCTGCTGCCAAATGGTTCTGAATCTACATATTTTTTATTGATTGTGTAATAGTAAAGTTTTATCATCATGATTGGATATTTTACCGTGTCTTAATTTTTGTTTGTTAGACACTCCTCGAATTAGGTTTGTCTTGATATCGGACACGTGTTGGTATTTGACACACGATAACATTAAATTATTTCATTTTATCAAATTATCATCGGTGTCGGCGTGTCTATGTCGTGTATAATGTATGTGCTTTATAAGTTGATGGTATCCATCCTATGTGATCCTTTTCAAGAAAATACATTGGTTCTTTCTTATCTTTTGTTAACTACTACCTTAATCATGTTGGTGCCACACTTTCGTTGAAAGAAAAAGCTCTTGGACTTTTACCTTTTATTTACTTTTTGTAAAAAATTAATGGTTTGTTTTTGACTTATCGCAGATCTCCTATTTGAAGAAACTTGGGTGCACCATGACCCCTACATCCCGCCTCCACGCATCTCATCTTATTGAGCAATACAAATCTTTGTAATAAGTTGTGATATTTGATCATCCAATAAAGTTAAATTTTGTCAACTTTTACGTTATGTAACAATTATTATCCTTAATTATAAAAAAATAAATTATATTTTGCAGGTATGTCGTTAAAACTGAATATGTGTGCTCAATGAATCCGGTAGTTGAGCTTTGGCTAAAATTTCAAATGATTTATATGTCTTCCGGTAAAAGATCCTTAAAGAAAAACCGCCCAGGTAAACATGGATGATTTCTTTAAAAAAAAAAAGGATACATAGAAAATTAAAGAGTAAATCCTCATTTGGGTCTCTGAAAGTGTCCCTCGCTATCAGACCAGTCCTTGGATCAATTAAATGAATCAAAAACTCCCCCAATGTATGTTCTGTTAGTCAAATGTATCCAAATCGTTAACTTGGTGTTAACGCGCTGATGTGTCTGTTAGACATGCCATTTCAGCTACATTGTTGGTCTTCCATGCTGGGTAGGGACTTAAATGCATATGATAACAAACATTGCAATGGTCATTTGTGTCCCTCCTTTATTCTCACTTTTCTTCTTCTCTCCTTCATCAAACAAACAATTTGCAATCTTAATTTCAAACCCTAAACCCCATTTTTGTCCCCAATTTCTCCCCTCCCATTTTCAAAGTTAATACCTAAATTGAATTGAGTATGAATATGGTGGGGGTGGGGCGATGCACAAAACACCATGGGCAACATCAAATCACTTTTTGGTTCTCTGTATCTTTTCTTTCTTCATTTTCCCCTTCCCCATTCATCACCCATATCATGTTTATCTAAATCCAGAAAGCTCCATCCACCAATAATTTGTATCAATCCCAAATCTGTTGTAGATTCTCACCCCAAAATTCCCATCACTTAAAAATATTTTAAAGCATTCATTTCGGTCTAAATTCTAATAGAAAAGGAAAAAAATTGGGGTTATTTAAAAAAGAAAGAAAATTTAATTCGAAATTTGTTGGTGTTGTTGAAGTTTAAATTTGTGTTGTTGCTACTGTTGATGAAAATTTATTTAGAAATTTGTTGTTGTTGCTCTCTTTGTTTCATCATTTAAGTATGGAGAATTGTAGTAGATTTTTAGCATGATTAGGTGATATTGTTAGAAGTGGGATTTTGTAAAGTTTTTTGCATTTGAAACTTTTGGATTTTGATTTATGCTTTAGTTTTGGATTAATTAGTTGATGGTTTTGAAAAGGAAAGAATTATAAACTACCGATTTTGAGTGTTTGGATCTAAAATTTGGGATTTTGTTGGGTGTGTTGATGCTTAATGGAGGTTTGAGAGAGGGAAGAGGAAGATGAAGAAGATTGAAGTTTTCTCATCTTTTCCCTGAAGATGAAAGAGTCATTACTTTCGTTTTCATCCCTCGCCTACGTGATCATCCAGTAAGCGTCTGATGTGGCAAAAAATAGGGACACATCATCAGAGCTAACACCAAGTTAACGTTTCAGACTAATTTAACAAATAGAACTAACATTGAGGGAGGTTTTAATAATCTTTGTTGATCTAGGGACGTGTCTGATAGCGAGGGACACTTTCAGGGACCCAAATGAGGGATTACTCAAAAATTAAAGGCTAAATGTTGACACATCGAAAATCCTAAGTCAACATCGTAGATGTTTATACTATCATCGTTTGTTGGATTACTTGCAAAATGCATACAATGAAACCAAGCAGTGATAAAAAAAAACCAAAATCACAATATGGTATTTAAGAACCAATCATCATACACTAGCCAATTCAAATGTGTGAATGCCCAATTGTAACTATATTTTTTTTTCCTTTCCAAAAAAAACGATATTCATTTATTTAAATTGACAGTGTATATTAGAATCAAATATAAATTCAACATTGCTAAAAATAAAAAAGAATCAATACGTGAACAAACTCACGTCATCAAATTTAATAACATAAAATAGCAAAATGTCTACAAGTAAGTGACAAAATAAAAATGATAGAATACCCGTATCTTCAGATTTACAACATTGAACACTAGTCATTTGATTGAAGTTATAATTGATTTATCAATCTGAATCAAACGAACACAGTGTCAAGACGGAAACTTGATCTATCAATTTGAAACAAACATCCTTGTCTGAACGAAGAAAATGAAAAAGAAAACTTAAAACGAGAAACCAAAACCTTTGCTGGAGAGTGAGAGGTATACAGTAATATTTTGTAGGAGTCGCGTCTTACAATTATAGTTTTTGAACAAATTGTAATCTCGATTATGCAAGTCTTGTACCATCATTCATTTTGTTTTTCAATTCCAATAAAAAAGATAATATCGCTAAAATCATGCACTGACCAACTTTTATGTATGCTTCCTCTCAAAGAAAAATGTTATATTTGAATGGACTGTGGGGATATCTATCCTTGCATAAAATAATTCTAAAAATTATAACGAATTAAAAATGTTTCAATAATCAATTAAGAAATTCTATCTCGCACACCCTTGAAATGAAATATTTTTATCACGTTTCAATACAAATACAGAATTGAATACACATAATATATCAAGCGAAACATAAATCTAAATCTGTCAATTTGAGTTTTTTTTTTTAACAAGTCAAAATGAAATTATATTAAACATCAAAACAAGCAATTTTCTATGCATAAGGTGTACCAAAGAAGCTTCAAAGTTCAATACAAAAAGTCGCAAGGAGACACAAATGACATAATCAAACACAATTAACCCTCATCCAAATAATTAAAGGGGCACCACCATCAGCCATAGTAACCTACATAAACATTAGCAACTTTTGTCTTCAGCCACCATAATGACATATACTTAACTTTATCAAGCAATTGAGTCATAGTTTTTTCTTTAAAATTAAAGATCCGATCATTTATGTCTTGCCAAATGACCCAAATGCAAGCAAACCAGATTAAGTGCATGAAAGATCGCCACACTTAGATCCACCTGTTAAATTAGCATAATGAACAAAATGATCTGAAATAGAACTAAACCAGAACCCAAAGAGTGCCAAAAAAATTACAATTTAAGAACAAATGATTTACGATTTCACCTCACCGCAACCACTTGTACAAAAATGTGCCTCATTAGTAATAATGTTGCACGAAACCAAATTATCTTTGGTAAGGCAGCCTATTGCAAAGAAGGAGCCACAGAAACTGAAACATTCAAAGGGGCATCTTTATTTTTTTTTCTTTTATGTGGATGGAAAATTATAATTAAAGGATTAAATATATTTGTAGTCCTCTAAAATTAACAAATTTTCATTTTAATTCCTATGAAATATTTTCTTTGATTTATACCACTCAATTTTTCTACCCAAAAAAAATATATATCACTCCAACAAAATGTCACCCAATCATCTTTGGTAAACCTGAAAATGTAGGTGATGTGATTGTAATGTTTCCATGTCAATGACCAAAAACGGTTATTTTGTGTGTTAGAAAATTGAAGACCGAAAGGGGGAAAAATTAGAGGGAATTGAACTAAAAATTCGCACATCCTAGAGATAGAAAACAATACTTTTGAAAGAATTAAAATTTAAAAAATACAGTGACCGAAACTAAAATTTACTAATTTTACAAAGGACAAAAACATTTATTCCTAAACTAAACAACCACGCACTCAATAATGTTTGATAAAAATAAATAAATTACAATCCACCTGAACATCAAGAACAACTTCATGAACAATCCAGTAAAAAATGTGGAGCCAATGGTGATTATTAATATAGAATTTGGCTCCCTGAATAACGAACTTGTAGTTGGCATAGCTAAGTTGAAATGATTGAATACCAGGAAGGATATCCTATCCTATAACCCAAAAGAAACACAAGTTCAGAGAGACGGTTCCCTCCTCCCAGAACCCCTTCAGAAAAAAAATACCCAAATTACAAAGTCAAAGCCCAGGAATAGACTCAAGATTGTACTTCTCAGAAGATTCAGCGTCCCTTCTCTCTTGTAATTTCGGCGTCGCGATGCCATCAAGAGCTTGTAAGTATGCGTAAGAAGCAGTTTGATTAGACGGTGGTGGACTTGGATTGCTAATTCTGCTGGCAAGGAAGCGGCGGATCAGTCCCCTAAGAAATGGGGCCATGGTTTCTGGCTCATATTCCAAGTAATACATGATCCCTCCCATGCAGAGAGAAAACAAGAAGACCTATACCATCAAAGGCATAAAATAAGATAATTTCAATGGTCGTAATACAAGGCTAGACTTAATTTTCTCGACCATAGAGGGCCCTTATGCAAGATAGTTGGAGTATTAGTTGAATTAATGCCTTAATTCCTACCAGTATTTCTTATATCTACTACAATTAAATTCTCATTCTCTGATTATACGAAGTTTTAGATGGACATTGGAGCAAAAAAAGAAGCCTCAATGGTCAAACAAACATTAATTTTATAACAAATGGATGGATGCTATAGAATGATAAGAGAATTGCTTCTTTTACCTCAGCATTCCTAATTTTTGGAAGCAGGTGCCTGTTCACCAAGATATACCATAATGAATCTACTGATCGGGGAAGAACATATAAAGCTAGCTCACCACGCCTTGCTTTTTTCTCCAATAGCACTGAAAGGGCAGATATTCCACCTGCTATCCAATACACAAGTTTGTGATCTCTTGAAGCAACTTTTCTATGTAAACATATGACTGCCTGCAAAACCAGAAAGACATTAGGAATATTAATATTACAGATATATTAGAAATGTAAATAACATCAACAAAAAACATATACCTGAAAGATTCCAACAAAAGCAGACAAAAAGGCTGTTGATCGAACAGCGCCTTTAACGGCAAACCAGAAAGTGCGAAAGGGAGCAGCAGTGAACTGAAAAAACAAACATCTTCATCAGAAAGAAAGAAAAAAAGTCCAAAATAACAATGGCCATCACAGAAGTTACAGAAATGGCCACGATAGAAGTTGTGACATTGGTTATTGCAAATTGAAGACAACATGTGTGCCAACAACAGTATCTTATTCATCCTTTAAACCATGAGATGGCAGTTTGGATATGAAACAAAAAAAAAATCACTAGATTGATGATAGAAAAAGAAGATGAATGAAAACCCAAGATTTAAAGTGAACTTGTAAAATTTGGGTTGGGCCTAACTCAAATAAATCCGGTTTGTAAGGTGAGAGATGTATCCCACTTATAAACACCTTTCAGGCTATATCTCATCCAATGTGAGACTCTCAAGACTTACTTCACACACACTCCTAACGCCCAAGGTTAGACATCTTGAACATGTACTAGTGGCCCAAGAGAAGATGGCACAACAGATCTTGGATAGACTTTTATACCATCTCAAAAATTGGGTCAACCTAACTCAACCCTACAAAATCGGCTTGTAAGATAAGAGATGCCTCCCACTTATAAATATGTAACTTATAAAATGTGGGACTCAATAATTAATAAAATTTTGACCCCCTAAACCCTTATCATACTGTGGCAACAGAGGCACCTTGACAAGTGCATTACAGCAGTATAGAGATATGGAGACGGTGTAAGAAATCATCAATAAGAAACCAGGAATCATTAGTATTGAACCTTTAAAAGCCCTTCGTATCAATTTACTCAGAATCTCAGGATGAATTGCATTGAGAGGAAAGATAAAAATTCTAAACATGAAATCCAAATGTCTGTGCCATCAAAAAGAAACTATCATCCTTGTGGCAATGCAGTAGACAACAACAACCAAGCCTTATCCCACTAAGTGAGGTTGGCTTGGCAATGTAATCGATACATAGCTAATTCTATCAGAAATTATCACAGACTCTAAAATTATGCACATCTTTGCTTTTTACATGACTCTTTTATTGCTAAACTCTGAGTTTTACACAAATAGTTTGGTAGAGGAGTACCTTTTGTAGGTGCAGAACGACAAATGGTACAAAGGTCAGAGAGAAGTAAAGTGGGAATGTTTTCTTAAACGTTGCTGATGTTGCATTTACTTCGTGAGCTAAACATGAATTTGTTCCTGCGTGAATGATGGAACAAGGAATAATAGAGGGAAATTCTTCCAACTTCACATAGTCAGATTTTCCTCTGCGAGATAAGTAGGCATGCAGTGATGCAACATCAACTGGATGACCTCTACAGCTATCCCTTACAGCCCTGTATACAGGCTCTGCAACTGGTCCGGTCTTTTGAATGAAATCTTGATATGATTTTGGCAAGCTCTCGGGACGCATTACAAATGCATACATAACCTGAAATATTTTTCTTATCAATAACATCATTAAAAGTGTTCCACTAAGTAGGACGTACAAAAATTTAAGATTTACATGAAAACCATAACCACTAATAATTTAAGTCAAGGAAACCATGAAGTATTGAAAAGAATCAAGTTGAAAACATTAATTTACTAGTCACACAAAATGTAATTTATACTTTGCAGAGAGTATACGCAGATTAGGCATAATGGAAGAGCTAGTGAGACTGTGAGAGACGCATTCATTGAACATCTGCACAAGGCTTGCCAATGACAATTAACAAACTTCAAACCAGGAAAAACAAAATCTACACCAGGTCAGTCTTACAATGGTTTGACATTTCATGGTGCTTTGGTAGATTTCTTCAATAAGTTATACATCTTCAATTATTTTCACAAACTGTATTAGTATTTAGTATGTACTACATAGTACGAGTACACAGAGAATAATCTAAGAAGCATTGAAACAAACGCGAACATGAACACCTGACTGACACGGGTAATTATTTATGAAAATGAAAGTAATTGAATGTAACCACATGTGTCAATGTCAGTTTCGGACGCTGACAAATATCGGACATCAGACACACCTTTAATCTGAAGTGTCGGTGCTACATAGCTGATAATAGTGAACTGATAAAATAAGATTATAAAACTCCAAATAAAACGTACAAACCCTAATCGAATTCACAAATAAAATATGCAAAAATACTAATCATATGTACAAATATAGCCCTAATAAAATCTGAAAATAACCTAAATAAATCCCAGTTTTATTGCGCTCTTTGCCACTTGATCTTCAAAAAGCTTTTGCACAAGCCCATTTAATACTTTTTTTGTCTGGTCCTTTTCTGAGACTTCAAATGTATCAGAGTTCCTTTTTAAGGTTTTCTCCTAGAGTTTTTTCAAACTTCCACTACCCTATTAAGTGCACCATCTTCAATTTGATCCATTTTTTCATAGAAGCCTCTATTGGTCGTCTATTCTCCCCATTTCTTTATCTAAAATCTCATGACTTAAATAGCGTCCAATCACTCACCTCAGCATACACATCTCTGATACAGTTACTTCACCCCTCCTTTTGTCACTTTACTGCCCTACATGCAATACCCACCTGATAAACATATCTCCTATGAGGTCAAGTTATATGTATATGTCTTCATTTTCAGAAAAATGCATCAGAAATGAGTTCACAAAAGCTCATGCCATCCAACAAGGTTTGGCATCTTGATAACTGAGAAGTCCTCTGATAAAGTAAAAAAGTCTATTGTCCCTTCCCTAATTTCTTTTCAAACTTTACTATTTACCCTTCCCATTTTAGCTTTTCGTAACAACTCTTGTTTGTTACAATACAAATGACAACCCTTCTATTCATGAAAAAACTGCTCGAGTTTTATGGTTGTTCAATTGATGTCAAAATATCAATTATTTAACACTTAAAAATTACAAGGGTGATAAGTTAAGAATAAACCCTAGCATGAAAAGCCAAATGAAATTTTAATACCTGTGCACAAGAAAGGGAAAACAGCAAAGAATCTCCGTGTCTCCAATGACTTCCCCAAAGGTGAAACTTGTTCTTAGATTTTGCAGAATTATAAGCGCACTGATATATAAATATGTATTAGCCTTGCGGATGCAGATAATTTTCAAGAAGCTAAAAATGTTTATACATCTGTATCAAATTGTTCAAAAACCACTCCAAGGATTCATTTTCAATACCTGAGCTAACCTAGCTAACAGGTACAAAGCCAGTGTGCGCCTCCTGTTTGAATCATTTAGTGCCAGAATTGAGAAGCCAGCAACTGAACCTGCTAAAATTCTGCTCCATCATCCCCTTAAACAGAGTCATAAATAAGAAACGTATGCATACATCAACAACATAAAACAATATCCAAGCATTTATATACAGCAAAGCAAAAACATAAAGGTTATTCAATAACCTCTAAATCAATAAGAGTTTGTATTGTAACTTACGCGTTCATCGGTGTCTCTTTTTTTCTCAACTTTCTAAACAAGCATCTAAGAGCATGATAAGATCCAGTGAAACCACCAAAAAGTAAACCAATACGACAAGCTTCTTCCCTCACCATTAGGTCTTTTTCTGAAACAAGTTGCTACAAACAAAAATATGTTTACATACTCATATTTTCCCGGTTCTTCACTTTGTTTAAAAGCAAAAAATGTAATACATAAACAACAGCCAATAGTTTCAAGCAAATCCCATTGAGTGTGTTTTTTATGTCATTTCAAATTTATAAGCTAGTTCAACCGCTAATTTTACCAAACACTGCAAATTCAATCACCTAGCTTATCAGCCACCAACTATCAGCTAATTTATCATTTGTCCACTGTAAGCAAGTCTATAAGCTATCAACCATTTTTTTACCAAAGTCAATGTCAATTCACAAATCAACACACAACAAAATTAAAATTGAACTAAACTTGATAAGAAGCTTCTAGAATAATTTAACTATAATTTATCAAAATATATAAATTTGAAAGCACAATTATTTCAAAATCAGCTTTAGGTTTCTGTTGTCTCCGGTTCATTCAATCGAAACTTGATCGAACAAAATTGAACTGAATTTTGATTAAACATTACATTACCTAAGTCAAACACATTCATGATTTTATATAATTAAATAATCAATGCAGCTAATAAACAACGAAAATTAAAAAATTAGAACCCTAATTTAATCACAAACCTTGAGATCAAGGAGAGAAGAGTAAGATTGCCTTCGAGCAAGCTTGAAAGCGCGAAGGAGAATACCAATGCCGACTCTAACACCATAGGAGAGAAGGAAGGTCTGACAAAGATTACCAATGGCGTGAGCGATGCAGGACTCATCGGGACCGTGATCGCAGGGAGGGGAGTCGAGATTGTTGTGGTGGTGGAGATTGTGGTAAGCATGAGCAGCGGCGCGTCGTTGACGGCGTTGAAGCTCCTCGATTGCGTCACGGAGACGCTCCTCCGCTTCGCGGAGGCGGCGCTCCGGGTCGGAATTGTCGGCGATGGGAGGTGACGGAGGGGAGGATGGTGCCATGGGGGAGGAATTGAGTTACTGTGACAGTTGAAAGATCATTTCGGAATCTGATCTGTTACCAATCACTTTCATACATGCGTTGCTTTTTATATTAGAGTTTTTATGTGTTTTTGACAAAAATATTATTACATAAAGATTATAAAGTTTAATGATAACATCGAATATTCGCGTCAATTAACAAAATATGATAATTTATGTGTACTAAAATGAATTTAATTAAAATACTCCGAAAATATGCATTGTCGATCAATTAAAATTGTTATTTAAGTAACCAATCAAATAAAATAAAATGTTCTTTAAGACACATCAACTTGAATTAAAAAAGAAAAAATCAAGTAAAATCTAAAGTAATAATTGTCATCACTCCATGTTTAATTTTTTTACAATTTTGATTGGATCTCTTTTTTATCTTTAGAACTATTTCCTCCTTTTGTCAAAATAAAAAAACTATTTCCTCCTTTCACCTTTCATACCTAGTTTTCATGTGGATACAACCCGGCAATCTTCACAATTAAATTCAGATTTATGTTCCTCTTCCCCAGCACAAAACACTCGCGTCATGCAGTCATGCCAAAAATGTCAATGCGCTAGTTAACTAGCGCACATGTAAAATAATGCGCATGTTAAGTAACATGGCGTTAGTTAAGTGGCGAACAGTGACTTTTTTTTAATTTATTTACTATTTTTAATTGTTGTTTATTTACTTTATTCTAAATTATTTGTTCACTTTATTCTAAATTATTTATTTTCTAAACTATTTGTTCACTTTATTCTAAATTATTTATTTTCTAAATTCTAATTTATTTAAGCACTTAAAATAAATTCAAAATTAGAAAATAAATTTGATTTTATTCTAATTCAATATTTATTCTAAGTTATTTATTCGTTAAATACAAAATTAGAAAATAAATTCGATTTTATTTATTCAATACATAATCATAAACATAAAATAAATGCAAATATAAATACAAATAAAAAACAAAATTAATAAATATAACTCTTGTCTTATTAATATCATTCAAACATTACAATAAATAATACATATATTTTATTTGAATTCACTAATCTACTTATTATCTTTTTACCCTCTTGGAGTAAAAAGTTATTTTTACCCTCTTGGGTATATAGCAATAGCTCTTGGGGAAAATAGTGATTAGTCCTGTTGGGGAAAAAAACATCAAGATCCCTTGAGGTAAATTTAAATTTGGTTCCTTTTAAACCCCCATGATGATTCTTTTTACCCACGGTAAAAAGGTTTTGGGAGTAAAAGGAAGCAAACATAATTTTACCTCAAGGGATGATGTCTTTTTCCCCAACCCAACTAACCATTATTCCCCCCAACAGCTATTATTATATACTTAAAGGGATAAAAAGAGCCTAGAGACTATAGAACAAAAAGAAGAAGGGAGAGAGAGAGAGAGAGAGAGAGAGAGAGAGAGAGAGAGAGAGAGAGAGAGAGAGAGAGAGAGAGAGAGAGAGAGAGAGAGAGAGAGAGAGAGAGAGAGAGAGAGAGAGGAAGAGAGAGAGGGAGAGAGAGAGAGGGAGAGAGAGAGAGAGAGAGAGAGTGAGGAGGGGGAGAAAATGATATGGTGTGAGAAATTAGGGAAGTATGGAGGGGTATTTATAGGTGGGAATGACAGTATAGGTTATAAACACCATTAATGTGGTAAAAAACGTGTATAATGGGTTAAGAACGTGTAAATTGAATGTTGAAAACCTGACCAAAGTGAGAAAAACGTTTGTTCTTCAGCTCTGACCATTGATCAACGTGCGTGAAACTCACGCACAGGCCAGTGGTGCGTGACTTAAGTCGCGCAGAGCTTATAAGGTGCGTGAGTTAAGTCACGCTGCGTGACTTAACTCACGCAGGGATATATTTGAAAAACATGTTGGGCGCGAGCAAAATATGCTGGGGGAAGAGCAGAATTCTTAAATTCATGATAAAGGTTGTTTTTTTTTGGTAATTTTGTTGGATCATTGTCAAAACAATAGATAGCGAGCATTAGATAAGACTCAAAGAGCATGAAAAAAAGTAATCTTAACTTGGAAATTTTGAATTGATGTTGTCATTTGTGCTATAGCCCTATGTTTTTACAAATTTCTTACGCTTTGTTTTTAATGAAGAGATTCATATTGATCTAAATTAGGGGTGTTCAAAATCGAACCAACCCAATTGAAAAAACGCAAACTGAACCAATCCAAACCGAAAATCGCATTTGGTTCGGATTTATTCAGATCATATTTTTACTCAACCGCATGGTTCAGTTCGGTTTACGGTTTTTCTTTTAGCAACCGAACCAAACCTAGTACTCATAAGAAAAACACTAATTAAACTTAGGTCACAAACCTAGTACTCATAAAAATTCAATGAGAAATTTTATAGAATGACATGTTTTTTCCCTTCTTTTTTTTTGACCAAGACATATTGTTCCTCTTTTTAAGTTTTTTCTATGTTTTTGATATTAAACTTGTATTTACGTACTTTAATTTAACTATTCTTGGACTTTTACATATATGTTTATGCTAGATATATCTTGAATAGAAACTCAATGTGAACTTATAGAGAGTAATAAAATCTTAGACTTTTGCATTTCTTATCGAAATAACTGTTTTTTGGTCCATGTTTTTAATTTGGTCTATGTTGATGGGAGGATGAAAATAAAATTGTAATGTTGGATCAAATTTGAAACATTGTTTAAAATAAGTTGATTTTAACTTTTAACTTGATTTTAGCGTTGAAAACAAAAAGTTATATTGTCTCGCAAAAAACCGCAACAACCGAACCAATCCAAACCGCATTGATTTGGTTTGGTTGGTTCGATTTTCATTTTAAAAGTCAACATAACCAAACCAAACCAAACCGCATACTTTTTTATCTTGCGGTTCAGATGATTTTTAACCTTACAACCAAACCAAACCGCACCGCGAACACCCCTAACTAAAACATTCTACTATTGGATTTGTTGCCATGACAAGTGCCGGAGAGAATATTGAAACATATCATTCAAGCCACCATGAAAAATAGGCATTAAAGGTGAAAGGAGGAAAAGATAAAAAAGATATTGAATAAAAAATGTTTAAAAAAATAATTAAAAAAAAAAACTAAAGGTGGAGTGAAGGAAGTTACGAGTCCGGATTTTATTTGATTTTTTCATTTTTTAATACTTAGATGCACGTGTCTTAAAGATTGATTTTAATTGATTGTCGCTTACACTAACATAGTATTTTAATTAAATTCATTAAAATTTACATGAATTTCATTTGTATTTACGCTTAAAACTCTTTTTTAGGAGAAAGATAATATTTATGTGTAAAGCTTTATGATGCATATAAATTAATATTAAATTTACATAAATTAACCAAATTATTTAATACTAATTACGTAGTCATTGTGAGAACATTTTAGGAGATTAATGGACACGAAACTTTGGTGCAAAGTTATTTTATATTGGAGATGTGATACTAGAACAACCACTTTTATGATAATTTATGGAACAACTAAAAATATATAAAGAAACGTAAAATATTAACACAAAAACGAAAGCAATAAAGAGAGTAAGAACAAATTGAGAATATGAGAGATGGTTGCCTTTCACAAAATGGGTGCACAAATATAATTTTCTATATTTACATTCAACTATGATTTTATATTTAATAGTTTTTAAATAAAAAGTAATTATGTAACTTTTTTTTGTAATTTTTGTTAGATAGATGAAATGACAACGACTATTGAAAACATGCACATAAGTGGAGGAATCAGGATTTGATATACGGGTCGCAACATCCGACTTAACATTTTTCATATTTTTGTCAATGAGCTAAGATTTCTGAACAACTTTTTATTGTATCTATTGTTAGTGTAAAAGTTATATACAATTCACTTGCAAGTATATATTCCATTATTTTTTTTTTGGTCAGGTAGCCTAGTGGCTAGAATTCACCTTATAAGGTGAATAAGTGGAGTGTCCGGAGTTCGAACCCCGGCCACTGCATATAATAATGCATTGTCCTACCAACTGAGTTATGCTCACGGGAATTATTATTAGTGTAAAAATCGAAATCAATTGTCCACAAGTCCTAGCTCAAGTGACAAAAAATGTTGAAGTTGATACGTCGAACACCATGACCTTAATTCAAACCTTGACTTATCCACTTGTGTGTGTGGGATTTTCGGATGCTATTGCCATTGTTTTTTAATCATCAAATCATATATATAAGGCCATCCCCGCACAAGGAGAACATGGGAGGCTATGAAAAAGAGATGCAAAAATCAGTGTCGTATATATGCGGCTGCACCAAATTTACAACCGAAAGAACAACACAACAGAAAACCCAAAGAATACAAAAATCTTGGGAACACCGCACCCCAGTACACAATACACACATGCCAAAAACCAGGCACAATAAAAACGCTTGACAACCCAACCAAACCAAAAACACGGCACCATCACCAAAACAAAATAATCCCCAACGCACCTCTAAAAAAATCACATTGATGATTGATTCTAGTTGAACTTGATTGCATTGAGGTTGAAAATCACATTGATGATTGATTCTAGTTGAACTTGATTGCATTGAGGTTGAAGTGATTGAACTATGGTACAATTAAGGGGTGTAAGTAGTTCAGACAAAATTGATGACACCAAATAATCAAACCAAATCAAATTGAAAATTACTCCTGATCTTTTCTAGTCCGGTCCAAAAATCGAACCAAACTCAAGAAAATTGAATTTGGTTAGGCTTTCTATTTTCAATTTTAAAATCCAATTGTACAAAAGAAACTAAACTTACTAAGCTCGTGTTTTCGCTTAGTCCATATCCAATATTATACTAATACTCTCACACCAAAACAACAAACAACAAACAATATACATATTTTAAACCTTTCATTGTACTTTGACCCATCTATATAGTTAAATTGTTTTTTATTTAATGATTTTTACACTTTTGTCAAGTAAATATATGTTTTTTCATAACCGTAGCATTTTCTTGTTGCTCCACTACGCCGCTATAGCGAGCTATTGACAGCGCTGACTCGCAACGTTTTTTGTTTCAATAAAAAAAAAAAGGGTTAATAAGTCTTTAACCCCTGTAATATAGGTCATTTTCGGTTTTTTTCCCCAGTTTTTTTTATTTTTACTTATGAAGAATGTCTATAAGAATGGAAAGTTAGAGGAAGTTGGTGACTCATTTTGTTTCAATTGACAATTGTAAGGGTTGCAAATTGACTTAAACTAGTAAAACTAGCCCAAATAAAACTATTAAAAACGTTATTTCAAATGAAATAATACGGTTTTTAACATTATTGGACAAAAAAAATTACACTTATTTTAACCACACCAAAATCTCTGTCCTAGATCCGCCCCTGCTTTGAGGGGGAAGCCATGAGGATAATCACTCATTGCCAATATTTAAGAAACCAAAACTCTTGATTGTAGCTTCCAGCTCTGATTTAATGAGATTAATAAGGGGTGTCATAGAATAATTCATTATAAGCTTTCCAAATAAACCGACAAGTAATCAAAGAGTGTTGGTCGCCTTTCTTTAAAACAAGCTTTCAATCCAATTAGAGCAAATATGATCAAAAATGCTATGAGATGTAGAAAAATCCAAGTGCTTCCATACAATCCTGCAAAGTGTGAAGAGGTCTCTCCACTGGCGCACCACATTTAGGACTAGAAGGGTCATTATATATGTGATGATTGAATCTCAATAAAT
>Ga0228710_1007535_pt1:0-15000 | contig 16008 bp, 14 predicted proteins | sample MedpolnodulmetaG_FD_177995 | JGI IMG/M metagenome (GOLD analysis project Ga0228710, IMG submission 177995) | Root nodule microbial communities from Medicago polymorpha collected in Santa Monica, California, United States - pink nodules | ecosystem: Host-associated > Plants > Roots >... | reverse complement strand
TCAAAAGCAAATGGTATAAAAGCATGTTGATTGTCAGAACACGCTTTCTCATGTTTGGCCACTTTGGTTGACGCAACTTTTAGAGCTTCCTGTCCTACGGTAAAAGGTCTGACACCTAATCCCACAAGTGGTGAAACCCTAGTTAAGTCTACACAAGCATGTTTTCCACCTACCCATCCGTACACCATTGCATCTGCAGGCCTGAGAGTTGATCTTCTATCTAGTGGGTCAGTCAGGAAGTTCACATGCGCCTCCTTCTTCACTGATATTCCCGCCCGTCTGAATATATCAAATCCCTAACAAAGTCATGTCTGTACTTAAACCCAGGAAGCTCCTTACAATGAACGACATCTCCCCAAAAGTATCCAAGCACGCCTTACGACAAATAGGGCACACCTCATCAATAGGAAATAGTGGAATCATAAGGCAATATCTAAGGAAAGTACGATACTCCATTGGTGACATATGCTGACCTAACCCATCAATCAGGATAGCTAGAAGTTAATCTTGAGCATGTGCTGCTTGCAAACATCCAAAAATTGTCTTCTGTCTCGTGGTCATGTCAAACTTAACTTCCATATCTTGAACACTTTTACTAAAAAGAGCACTCGCCAAAACATGTTGTGCTTTAGGAGGGACGGTGTCTTTACTAGTAAAACTGCTAACATCAAAATTTGAAATCGTAGCACGAAGACCATCCAAAGCATTATCAAAATCCGAGTCCATGCTACATAACACACTGTGTCTCAAAATATGATCTTGTAGCACCCAAGACTGTGCCCTAGAAGCCACAGAGGCGTACGAGTAAGCTTCTAATGCTTAGTATAAACCAAACCCTCCAAACCTAATAGGTAAAGAAGTTAACCTCCATTGAAGGTCCCCAAAGAAAGGACCTCCACCAACCACAATGTCCTCAACCGCTTCACGCAGCTCTTTATCAAACATCATAGCCGCCTCCTCCCTGTGAATCAGTTGGCACGTCCTTAAGCCAAAGAAAAGTTTGGCAATACCCATGCACGATCGAAGTAGAAGAAGCTCACTCTGAGGATCCCGTAACTGAGGAAGAAGATGCATTAACTCAGCAGCCCTGTAAGCTCTCTTCATGGCTAACCCCTCAATAAAACCTTTATCTCGGCTAACAGCCCCTCCGAGCAATTTCACCCCCAACGTCGGCCTCCCAATATCCGTAGGAAACGACCCCCCCTTCACAAGTGTATTGTTTACCCTGACTCTCCAAGGTTCAACTTTTATGGTTTGCTCGGATGATAAAAAACGACCCCAGAGATATCGATGCCATTTGAGCAGAATTTCAGCAATGGCATGCATCTCCTTGATATACACTAAAGCAGCCTGCATTTTAGAACCAAATTTCTTGCTAATAAAGCAATGGGGTTACCCTCTTACATGAGGACACCTCCAATACCTCCGGTTGAAGTACCAATTTGAATAACAATGTCTTTGAAAAATCAAGGAGATCCAAAAGAAAAAACTGACTAGCACCATAGCACCTCGAAGAGCTTCAGGGTCCGTTTGGTGTGCATGATAGGATAGAGACATGATAGAATTAAAAGTTGGATAATGATAGGATATGATAGTGATAGGATATACACTTATCATATCATGTGTTTGGTGCACACATGATAAAAAAGATGATAGCGACATCTTATTCTATCTTGTGTTTGGTTCACATAATATGATAATATAGGATATAGATCCTCTTCTACTGCTCCTTCTTCTGCAACCAAATCTAACAACTATTGAGAAATTAAGCTAAAAATAATTAAAAAAAAGAAGATTAAACCCATTTGTTTTGTACCACCGACAAGCTATTCTGCACTTCATCTCTTTCCTTGTGCAAGGTGGTTTTCACAGTAATCTTAGCACTTAATTCTTCAACTTTCCCCATTCCAAAATCAAATCAACGATGGAACTTATATAAAATTATATATTTGAATAACCATGATTTCATTTATAAAAGTTATGAACATAGCAGATTAAGAAGTAGAAAATCGATTGGAATAGAAACAAAATTGAAACACGAAGCACAAAAAAAATAAGAAGCCTAAAGAATTGAAAATCTATTGGATTGAATAGAAACAAAAAAATGAAACAAGAAACACGGTTGGAATTGAAAATCAATTCGAGAGAATCGGAAGAAAAAAATTAAAAAGAAAAAACCTAATGAAAGGGTATGTCGAAAATAGATGACCTGTCATCAGAATGTCACAAATGTCAAGGACATGTCCATTGCTCATGGGAAGGGGAACATGTCCTTGACATTTGTGACATTCTGATGACATGTCATCTATTTTCGACATATTTTTTTAGTCATTTTAGTTATGATTTGACCCAAATAAGAGGAGTTTTTAGAACAAATACCAATGGTTTAAGAGACATTGTGTAATGTTTCCGTATCAAGTCATGTAATTTTAGTTTTTCCTAAACCAAGCAATTTCTAGGTATTTTTGATGTATTTCATTGCAAAATCATGTAATTTGGCAAAACAAAACACATTATGAAGAATTGGGAAGATAATGAATGAAGATTCAAGAGGTCTCTGAAGACATTACAAGTTGGAGAAATTTTATTCCAAGTTTCAAGAAAAATAAAATAATGTATCATAGTGTGAGGTCCATCGAATATCCGGACCCTCTTGATTGTAGCTTCATGATTCAAGTCATGCCCACTAGTTAATCCGATGCAAAGTGATCAAAGAAAAATTCTTTTCATACCAGTCAACATAAAAGAAGACAATATTTTCCAATTCCCCTGGCCCTTTTATCCAACAATTACATAGAATTTTTTACTTGTTTTGGAGTAAAAGGTTGTCTCATTACTAGTACTTATAAGTCATCTTTGTTGCTTGGTTTAATTCAAGAAGTTCTTGAACCATTCAACAGACTTTTTTGGGTACCTCCTTAGATTGTCATTGTAATCAATGAAATACAGACCAAATCTAGAAGAATATCCGGCTTGCCACTCCCAATTATCCAGCAGTGACCACACAAAATAGCCTTTTACATTGCATCCATCTTCCCTGCAAATTGCAATCAACAACATAAAAAATCCATTAGTTAAACTAATTAGAGCATAACTCAAGGTCACCAAATGGGCATTAACTTATATATAAAGAAAGAAGTCATGAGAGGAATGGAGTATATACATTACTCCTGTCCTTCCATCCCAAATTATAAGTTGCTTTGGGAAAAAAAATTTGTCTCAAATTTTAAATTATTTTGTTATTTTTTTCTATTATATCCTTAATATTTATTTCTCACTCTCTCCCAAATTAATTCTTTAATTTATTTTTCAAGTCCATTAATGAATGATAATTTTATAATACAATTCATAATTCCTGTCTCATACAAAATTATTTCTGTAATAATTTTTTTTAATTATTTCTTAATTTTATGAAATTGTCAAAACGACTTATAATTTGATACATATGGAGTATTAAGTATACACCATCAATAGATTGCCAAATTGGATGTGATCTTTATATGTGGAGACTCTTAAAGGATATCTAGGATACTCTATTTGTTTTGTTCACCCAGAAACTAAATTACGTTTGTTTGGTACGTGTGACTTCTTGGCATAGGTTTGGTAATTGATCGGGGTAGCCCTAGTTATACTCCCAAATGTTCTTATGTTGTTTTGTTTGTTTGTCTATTTTTGCTCCCAATTGTGTGAGTCCGTAGGACTCACTCATTCTTGTTTGACATTCGGAAGTTTAGACTATCTGGTAGCTTCGAAGTTAGTACATTTTGGTGTGTTGCTCATTTAGAGTGTGTGTATTTGTAGAGAGTAATTCTACACAATTTCCTAAACAGCAATTTGTAGTTAGGTTGGAGTGTCCTTGTACTTCTTACTTCTTTTTTTGTTGTTTAATAAGAGCATGCAATATACAAACTTTGTCTAACATATCATGCACAATCAAACTGGTTTTGCACCATGTACAAATGCAAAGTATGATTCATATATACAATTCACTAAAAAGGGCAAGGACGCGGTCGCCCTCGGGTATGGTTCAGGGGTAATTTATAAATTGAATCGTAGTAGTACTACTATATATATTACTTGTAACACTAAAACTCTAATTCATCACAATAATACAAACGAAACTATAAATGTTCTATAATCGCAAAGATAGACACCATTGACTGAACTGCGTTAACAAATATTGTCCATTACCTTTTATTTTCTTTTCTTATTAATTTGTTGTTCTAACAACTGGTTTATTTTACTATTGAATCAATAAATCACAACATCTTATTCAATTAAGTGTTAGGATTTATTGATAAAATATAAAATCTAATTTATATATGAGGTAAGATTTGTCTAACTTGTGCATCATAAAATTCAGTATCAATACATACTTGATAGAAGCTAGTAAGTTGCTCAAATAGTCGTTGTGGTATTTAATCCTCTTCTCATCATTTAAAGCATCCTTGATTGAGATAGAAGGATCATTTGGATCATCCATTCCTATGACAAGTTGGAAAGAGAGAAGGTATATGAGAGATAGCCGACAAATTTGTTCAATGTTCAATAATGTGTTGTACAAATGAAAGTGATGGTTAACTAAAAAGAGAAGAAAAATAATGCCTTCCATTCCAATTCTAAATTAGATATTCTCTCCATTAGTATAGTTCTCGGTGCATAAATGATGTAAAACACACATTTTCAATGTTAGGCTTTTATGTACCAAACCTATAGTAGTGAAGATTTCATTGTCAAATTTTGGCGAACTCTAAAGAAAATAAATACACTACATGTGTGGACAAGGAGGAAAAAAAAATCCTATTTTTTACAATTTAACAGAATAATTCTATAACTCTGCCGAGTTAAAATCATCTCTATTTGTTAAAAATAAATGAATAATGTTATTTGGTGAGAGATATATACAAAAAAGTATGTAGTGGGTTCTATAATTAAGGGAGTCTCGCTACTATTAATTATTTTTAAATTTATTTATGTCTTTATCTCTCCAAATGAAAGAAATTGAGAGATTAATAAATGGAGAAGATCTTGACGCAACTCTGCCATAGTGAAATTTAACTGTATACTTTTAAATGCATTTATTTTATCTAGAATGCCAACATTTAAAATGAATTTTTAACTAATTAAGAGGCAAATAAAACTAAAATTTGTACAATTTCAAAATTACCATTTTCAGTTATAATTACTAGAGGATTCTCATACTTATGTTTGATGTAATTCATTAGGCTTCTCATCCCTTGTGGTACTATATACAACCAGAAAGAATTTGCCTGCAAATCACAACAATTCAAATTGTATTGACACAACTGATAAAATATAATGTACTCAAATGAGCACAAAACAAATGGACAAATAGTTATTTTTAACGAGTAGTCACAGTAGTTTTTTAATGTATCAAAATTTCAAAACTGATTTTGATTGTGCATTTGTTAGTCAAAATAGTTCTACGATTAAAATAGTTCCTAATGTTGATATCAACTTTTTCCTATAGGTATTGATTTGACATGAAGTAAGTATATTGAGAGGTTGATATGACGATATTAACAAAACATTTTATCGTAAGAGACTATTTTGATTAACATGCACAATAATTATTTTGAAATTTCGATATATTGAAAGACTATTGTGATTATTTGTTACCTTTCTCGATTAAAACAACTATTATTACCCAAAAACAAATTAAGCACTATATCTCAAGTTAAAAAACAAGCAATTCTTCATTCTAACAGACTTACCTTTTCTCCAATAATCTCAGTACCATTAAAAGCTGGAAGGAGTCAGAAACCAAAAAAAAAAAATCAATTTGGGGTAATGATTAACAAATTGAAATAGCAAAAGAAATTTAAGAGACTGATCCATTATTCGCATACCATATTTTTCTACTAATATAAATGGTAGCATTTCGATGAAGATTTTGAAAATATAAACTTTTTTATAATTTTTGCAAATATATAATTAAATGTCAAAATTATGCATTGACTTATACGAAACAATCAATTGAAACACTTGTTAGAAGGAGTTGGTAGTTGTTGTTATGTTATTTTGACTTACGAACAGTAACAGCACCAGAGTCTGAAATGTAGTCATGAACTAACTCCCGAACTGAATCAGTAGCATTGTGCATTGCATAAAATGTAGTATAATGGTTGATGCCAACAAAATCTAATGAACCCTTAACAAGACTAGCTTCAGATTTAGAAAACTTTGGAAGCCTTCTCCCTACTCTACTTTTCATTGATTTTGGATAATCTCCAAAAATCAATGGGTCAAGAAACCTGTGAAGGAAGATAACAACTTTAATTAGTTTATCAATGTTGTGAATTCGATGAAAATCACACCAATAATAAACTTGATGTGTCGAGCAAGTGATAATCAAGCAACCAAAACAAAGTGTATGGGTGTATGGAACAATTATAAACACAAGCTAAAAGTAGAAAACAACAAGAGAAAAGAAAGAGAGAACACAAAAGAATCTGTTTACCCAGTTCGGTCCAAATTGACTTAGTCTAGGGAGAGAGCAGCCCTCTGTTTCACTATAATGATGAGTAATTTTACAAAAGAGATATCAATGAGTTACAAGAACAAGTCTCCCGCCTAATTCTACCCAAAACCCCAATCTCTTTCCGTGACCAAGAGACTCAATCCTAATAGTGTTTCCCAAGGTGAATCAACCCTCAAACCCTAGTGTTTGTTACCAAGAGACAAACTCTATACAAACCCTAGTTTTGTTATTGCCTTTCTAAACCCTTGTTTCAGCCACCTCTATCTTCAGGTTTACTCTGATACAAAACATATATTTATAGTAAAAGTAACCCCCATAAAATTGGAACAAATCTAACCCAAAAAATATGTTTCTGAAAAATACTGTCACGCAAAATCGGGCCCCGAATTCCTCCATTCGGGCGCCAATTTTTCACGCAACAAACTGCTCCCAAAGACAGCCAAAATTGGGCCCCGAACTCCACAAGTCGGGCGCCGATTTTGGTCTTCCAGCAAACATCAATTTTGCACTCCAAAACTCCAATTTTGAGTCACTTCTACAACAATCTCCACATTGACTCTAAATTAGTGACGATGTCAATTTCACATCAACCACCATGTTGCTCTTTCTCTTGCTTCCCACTACACCAAGTAGCTCCACAAGTTTACACCCTAACCTCTTCAGCCATCGGAATGTCTTCCGCCTTCTCGAAGATCCTTTTATCCAAACTACACTAGGAATTTCAGGTAGTTCTACAAGACTATACCATAACTTCTTCAATACGGAACATCTCTCGCTTCCTTGAAGATCTACTTGTGCCCAATCACCCTTGGATTTTTAGGGTAATCCACAAGTACACACCTTAACCCCTTCAGCCCTTGGATTGTCTTCCGACTTTTCGAAGGTCCTTGCAGTCCAACTACTCTAGGAATTTTAGGTAGTTCCACAAGCATTCACCATAACCTCTCCAACACAGGACATCTCCCGCTTCCTTGAAGATCACCTTGCATCCAATCACCCTTGGCCTTTTTTTAAGGTAATCCCGTAAGCCGTGCTATACATTCTTCAACCTTCGAAATGCCTTCCGTATTCATGAAGAAATCCCTTGCTCACCACTAGAGCATAACACCCAAGGTGCTCCATAGTCGTACCATTCCCAGTGTGTTCAACTCCACCTCAAGTTGAGCGTACTCTACGTCAACTAGCAAATGCGTACATCCCACTATTTCTTCCACCTTGAAACTCCACCTCAACAGGTAGATCATGAGTATTGTTACCTCCGCCTCTCCAGACTGATGTTGAGTGTTTAACGTCTCTCCAGACGACCACGCTCCACTAGACATCATTCTCAAGGTGAGGCACATCACCTTCTTCGTCCTCCAAACAACACCACACCATCAGAGCACCCGCATCCACGAGATGCAACTTAATGTTCTCCAAATCACCAATGATTTTGTTGAACTCCACAAGTTGCTCCATGATGGCTTTCGACTCTACCATCTTGAATGAGTTAAGTTGTTGCTTTAGGACTTGTCAGTGATCCAAAGACTTTGTCATATACAATTATTCGAACTTTGACCACATCAATGTCGCGGTTGGTTCCTTTGGTACTTCTCTCAAAACTTTATCCCCGAGGCACAAGACAATGGCACTCTTGGCCTTGTCCACCATCTCGATTTTCTCCGCTCGTGACATGGTGACCGGTAACGCACCTTCACCCTTCAAAGCTTTCTCACACTTTTGCTGTATTAAAACCACTTCCATCTTTACCTTCCATAACCCAAAATTGTTATCTTCGGTAAACTTCTCAACATCCCACTTTGAACCCATGGTACTTGATTATCCTTTGACCCTTGCCCCACGGTGGGCGCCAATTGTTGTGAATTCGATGAAAATCACACCAATAACAAACTTGATGTGTCGAGCAAGTGATAATCAAGCAATCAAAACAAAGTGTATGGAACAATTATAAACACAAGCCAAAAGTAGAAAACAGCAAGAGAAAAGAAAGAGAGAACACAAAAGAATCTGTTTACCCAGTTCGGTCCAAATTGACCTAGTCTGGGGGAGAGAGCAGCCCTCCGTTTTACTATAATGATGAGTAACTTTACAAAAGAGATATCAATGGGTTACAAGAACAAGTCTCCCGCCTAATTCTACTCAAAGCCCCAATCTCTTCTCGTGACCAAGAGACTCATTCCTAATAGTGTTTCCCAAGGTGAATCAACCTCAAACCCTAGTGTTTGTTGCCAAGACACAAACTCTATACAAACCCTAGTTTTGTTGTTGCCTTTCTAAACCCTTGTTTTAGCCCCCTCTATCTCCAGGTTTACTCTGATACAAAGCTTATATTTATAGTAAAAGTAACCCCCATAAAATTGGAACAAATCTAGCCTAAAAAATATGTTTCTGAAAAATATTGTCGCGCAAAATCGGGCCCCGAATTCCTCCATTCGGGCGCCGATTTTTCACGCAACAAACTCCTCCCAAAGACAGCCAAAATCGGGCTCCGAACGCCACAAATCGGGCGCCGATTTTGGTCTTCCAAAAAACATCAATTTTGCACCCCAAAACTCCAATTTTGAGTCACTTCTACGACAATCAATATAATTAATTGTAGCTTATTTAAGTGTCGACAAAAGCAACATTATATACACAAAAATACTTTTCTTTTTTCTTTTTAAATATGCTTAATTATGTAAGTTTTTTTGCAAGATATATTACCAGCCAAGGGTAAAATCTAAGGCTCTCTGAGTTGCTTCAATGTCTTCTTTAGAATTTGTTGCTGACTCAAACCAAATTACATCCAAAGATATGCCCACAGACCCGCCTTGTATTTTCTGTGGAATTCAAAACACCAGTACTCATCATGTTGGTTATAACAGATATATCAATTAAAGATGAAAAGAATATAATGTTATTGATCAAATACAACATTTATCGAATGAACCTAAAAATTTGATTTTTGTTTATAATAGTGACCTGAGGGAGTATACCTTAATTGAAGATAAAAAGAACATGTTATATATTTTTTTTAAACATGAAGAGAACACAATGTGAAAATATACTAGGGTTTTATTTTCCTTTCAAGGTGTTATGTTTAAATTAATTAATTTTTTTTTTTGAAAAGGCCAAAAGAGCAACGATATATTAACTAACAAACCAAAACAAACTACTTCCGTACAAGGTGTATTGAAGAAAGCCTGTCAAGGGAACAGATTACACCAAAAGTTCAAGAGCATGCGAAAGCAAAATTAGCTAGGTAACTGTTGTTAAACAAAAACATAAATTAAATTTCTTTTTAAAAAAGTATATTATGTTTAAATTAATTTTTTTTTCATGTTTTATTAATTTTTGTGAATATAATTTAAAAGAACAAAAACAATAGATCAATTAATTCTAAAATATAAATGACCTTAATGTAATCATGATTTATGAAATATTAAGGACAGCCTCAAGGACTACAAAGATCATATCCACTACATATATATTTTAGGCAGTTCAATGTAAGAAAGAAGTCCAATTTATAATACAAATTAATATAAATAAAATATATCTGTTACTATCCCCATTTTAACTCACCAAAATCCAAAGTATTTATTAATTTACCTGATATTTTTTCCTATAAACATCTGCTACTGCTGAATGAGAGAGAAGGACATTATGAGCTACAATGTAAGGTTCAGTAGCAGAGTTTCCACTTCTACACAAATGATGAAGGAGAATTGAACATCTTCCAGGTGCCTGTTGTCCAATATCATACCCCATCCAAGCAAATGTATGAGGTTCATTGAATGTGATCCAATGTTTCACCCTATCTCCAAATTTCTGAAAGCATGTCTCAGCATATGTTGCAAAGTCTTTTCTGTTTCAAACAAATACTAAAGATTAATGACGTTTTTTTTATAGGTAAATGTTAGCGGTTAATTGATTAGGGAGCGAAAGGGAGGGGAAAATTTGTTAGCAGTAGGGATCGAACTCTGGTTCTCGTTCTTAATATTACTTCAGCGTCCCAACTCATACCATTGTACCACATAAATAATATTGTGAAACTAATCGTAATTAAGAAGTTAAAAAATATTGATAAAATTTCATACATGATCAAAGGGCTAAGCCATCCTGTGTATTTGTCTTCCAATGCTTGAGGTAGGTCCCAGTGGTAGAGAGTCACATATGGTTCAATTCCTACAAATATTGGGGATTTAAATTCAAAATTTCAGACGAATGTATGTATCTAAATCATGAAATAAATCTAAGTATGATATGCTATTAGGAAAAATTTGAGTCTCACAATGAAAATAAATAAGACACTATTTTTTTTTATATAAAGAGTGACACCCTTCAACTTAAAAATTGATTTATGTCTCCCTCAAAAAAAAAATTGATTTATGTCTAATTTATGCAAAAAAATCTTACTGATTTCGATCTAATTTGAATTTCTTTCTCAATTTGTGATTCCATTGTTTTAAGGAAGTGGGGAGGGTCTTTGGATTCTAAATTTATATGTCATGTACAAATTGTCCAATACAATACAAATTATGCAAAAAACTCTGATACGATAGGGATCACACTCCAGAAATTAGAGAGAAAACTAGAGATAAAAGAAAGGAAATTCATTATATTTTTCATTGATTCTATTATTATGAGGACATACAATGCTTATATAGGCAAATACATACCCACAATAAAACAAGTGCACCCTAATGTACTCAATAACACTCTAACAAAATACATATTAGATCATTCTAGGTTAAGGTGAGTCATACTCGCTTCTAAAACTAGATAAGTCACTACATTACTGCACCTTATCATAACTATCGTATCAAACTCTTACATAACAACCTGAGGTTAAGGATTATACAATACAAATTATGCAAAGAACTCTTTCATAGCTACTTGAGGTTTAGGATATAAAGTATGTAGGTCTAACACATACATAAATAAATTTGTATCTAGGAAGCATGATTTTGATTAATACCTTTGGCCAGTAAAGCATCAATGAGTTTATTGTAGTGATCAATTCCTGCTTGGTTCACTATACCAGATCCATCTGACAAAATACAATCCATGGTCAATTGGTCACGATGTTTCTTGATCTAATTTACAAGACAAAGTTCATTAGAAAGAAAAAAAAATCATAGAGAAAAAACGTGAAATCACTCTAAATCTAACACTAAATTTTGCGAGGAATGAACTAGAGAGAGATTTTATTTTTCTCGTAACTAATTTTTGTCGCTAATTTTACCTTTTTCAATAATGGTTTCTTCATCATAATTCAGAAATGTAAATGGTAGGAAAGAAATCTTACTGGGAAAAATACGAGTCCAAGAAATTGAAAACCTATAAGCATCCATTCCCATGTCCTTCATAAGTTTTATGTCTCCCTACTTGCAAAAATAATCACAATTAAAAATACCTTCCAAAAATTGGTTAAAAAGTAGTTATGAATTTCTTTTCATGACCATTTATCACTATAAAAATAGCTATATATACTAATTGTCTAGTTAGCTACACTTAGAAGAAGTGATTGAGATTAAATCTAGTACATTTTAATTGATCAGCTAATTTGCACAAAGAACAATTACATGGTTATTTAGCTATCAACTAAACTTATATAATTACTTCATATCGATGATACTGATCCACTGCAACATCAGAATTGTTGTTACCATGTATTTTGCCTGCCATAAAATGCAAGAGACATTTCAATCATAACCTACAGAGGAGCATAAATGATTTGTTTTCCTAAAAAAAAAAGTTTGAAGGATATTCACCGTCAATCAAAATAATTTCAAGATTGCATCACAAATTTTTCCAAGTAACCAAATGTTTTCAATTTGGAGCTTCTAAGATAAGGTAACTTACCAGGAGTATGTGAAAAAGTATCCCATATAGATGGCCCCCTTCCATCTTCTTTTACTGCACCTTCGTACTACAATCAAATTAACATTCTTATTTATTTCACCAATGTAAAAAATTATTACATTTTATATTTTGACAGTAAAAGAATAGATATATTTAGATTTTTATGGAAGCAAACACCAATAATTATAGCTATAGAATCCAAAATATGTTGTCAGTGATGGGGGTGTGAATAGTTATAGAAGCTTATTTTTTTGGTGAAATAAAATAAAAATTGAAAACGCTAGAAGGAGGGGTTGAACCTCCGACCTTGTGGTTAACAGCCACACGCTCTAACCAACTGAGCTATTCCAGCTTCTCATGTTACTAATTGGTTGGTTCATTTTTGAATTAATTTTTGATAGGTATATCGTCATAATATCACACTTAACACTGATGATACTCTATCAACTTCGTAAGATCCTCATAAATATAATTATATATTTCTCCTTCTTTCTTCATATCTCAATCTCACGTTCTAAACTATAAAGTGTAATTTTCTTTTTGGTCGATAAACTAAAATGGTAAATATCATCTAAAATTTATACACAAATGCAAGATTATGGGTTTGAACTTAGATGAAGGTGTTCAGGTTAGTAATATCAATCATATCGACATAATAAGTTGAATTAAGTCTTATAGACAATTATAAAGTATAATTTATGGTGTAGAAACAAAAAAGAAATTATTTACCATAAATTGCAATTTATGATTTACATTTTAACAAGAAAATATTATATGAAAGTTAAACTGAACTCAACTAAACATGCTTTGAACTAACTTCCAGAGTTCAATGGATAAACACTTGTACTTTTTAAAGAAAATAATAAAAATTAAGTTAGGAAAATTGAGATTATTGAGATAAACTATGTGAATATTGAAGAAAATGTACCAACCTGAAAAGCTGAAGAAGCAGTTCCAAAAACAAAACCCTTTGGAAAGCTATGTCTGTTAATTTGGCATAGGCACATTTGAATCTTAATAATCATAAACAGTGTTATTGTAACAGTACATATTCTAGATGCCATTGTTTCTCTAAGATAGAGCAATCAACTATACTCTTTACTATTTCTTTAGGTATACTATATAGTAAAAATCTTTGGTTCTGTTTGGCCGAACCATATTCTCTTTGACAAAATAAGTTATCGTCTTTTCTGTAATATAAAATAAATTGGCTTCTTCTTCGTGATAATCTTAATCAATATTACCTAGAAATTCCATTGTTTGTATCAGTAAAATGCAATAAACCGATGAAAATGCATCTATAATATAAACATTATATTATACCTCAATATATGCTAGTTTGTCCAGTTCATCTTGTATATATTATAAATTCCATTGTGTTGTGTTGTTCTTCTTGTTCGGTGTGAATCAAACTTGTTTGAATATGGTGAGAAAAATTAGAATATGAGAGGCAACCATATATTGTGTTCGCCAGATAGACCCACTACCCTCTAGTGAGAAATTTTTTCAGCAAACCGTGTTTCATCTCCGATTTACCCTCCTTCATTGTCGTGACTCACTTAAGCACTATATTTTCGTCAATTTTTGACAAAGCTCACCAATGTCGCCGCCGTCAGATCCGACAATCTTTACAAACTATATCACTTCTCCCATTTCAATTGAAAAATTGATCGGGTAAAATTATGATAGTTGACTTGGCGATATCAAACTATGAGTTCAAGGTCAAGGATACAAGACATATCTTACTAAAAAGGTTGAAAATGTGGGCTGAAAAATCTACATAGAATAAGATTGATGCTCAATTGTGTAGTGTCATTAAGTCCATACTGTTGAGACAAAATCCCTAATTAATTTTAAAGATAATAAAGCAATATGATTAAAGAATTAATGGACTTTGATTAATTCATTGGTATTTAACTTGTGCTCTTGAGTGTTTTACTAAGACATGAACAAGTTTTAAATCATACCAAGAATCAAGAAATCAAAGGACATTTGAATTCATGATCTAACACTGAGGTCAGAAAGTTAGATCAGAATGTTGCTCGAAGATCAGAATGTTCAAGTTGAGATCAGAAGCTTCACTTCAGAAGCGCCACTTCAGGAGCACGCTTCAAAAGCTTCACTTCAGAAGCACTACTTCAGGAGCACTCTTCAGAGGCTTCACTTTAGTTATTGATTACTATTCCAATACAAGGCACATGTGACATGGATATGTGTCCAGGAAAGTACATTTGCATGGATCAATCAAGCAATAAAGGCATATACAAGGATTATGTCAAAAAGAATACCCAATGTCCATTTAAGACTATGAACATTGATGTACTAGGAAAATTCCACAAAGGAATATTATCCTAGATGTTCAAATAACTGCTCTTCATTGTTGTTTCACTATTAGAATTTGATTACATCAAATGGTAGTCTTACAAATCATTCTAAGTGAAACAAATGGAACATTCTGATGGTCATAATGTTCAGCTCTGCACATGCTTACTTTATGAACAGTACAGTAGGTGAAAAGCAAAAAGGTAAAAGCAAATCTGTCCTGCTCAATCAGAGATAGACAACGCATGGGAGTTGGTACAGTACATGGACCACACAATCTCTCAAAGCATGGGCATGAAGATGCAGAATCCACTTTATCTTTCCTGCACCAG
>Ga0228710_1007529_pt1 | contig 16025 bp, 4 predicted proteins | sample MedpolnodulmetaG_FD_177995 | JGI IMG/M metagenome (GOLD analysis project Ga0228710, IMG submission 177995) | Root nodule microbial communities from Medicago polymorpha collected in Santa Monica, California, United States - pink nodules | ecosystem: Host-associated > Plants > Roots > Nodule... | reverse complement strand
GGAAAATGATGAAACGGCGTCGTTTGAAGAAGATAAGAAGAGAAGAAAGAAACTCCATTTGATGAAAATTGAAGATGAAAACATCTCATAGAAGATGAAGTTTGAAGAAATTGAGTTTTTTTAGAAGTGTTTTGGTGAAGTGAGTGAAAATTGGGGTTTTCTGAAAACCCTAATTTTGAAATTGTGAAGATGCAGAAATAGAAAGAACAAGGAGACAAACACGACTCAAACATAAGCTCTGTTTTTTCCTAAACAAAACGCGTTTTTCGTACATGTTTTTTTGTTGTTTGTTAATTTACTATGTTTCTTTGACTATGTTGGACTAAAAATTACTAGGATTTGTTTTTTCTTTCTTCTTTATAGAAGATGGATAACACTACTTTAAGTTTTAGTCTATGTTTGATATATGATGCATCCGTCAGAATTATGGTGATTTGTCCATGATTCAAAAGCTATACTTTGTAGTTTCTATAATAAGTTACGATGATTTCGACATATTAACTGTGATATGAAACTTACACTTATATTCTAACATCCAAAACAATTTCTAGACCTTAGATATTTGACGCGATGCGATTCTTATTCAAATATTGGATGACCGATGAGTTAAACTTGGAAACATCAATATGGTATCATGTCTCTTTCAACAAAATAATAATAATATGGTATCATATAAATTATATGTTGGTCGATGAAAATGCATGTGTTAGAATCATGGCGATCCGCCCATGATTTTTCAAAAATTATACTTTGTAATTTCTGCAATGGATCACTGTGATTTTGACATACTCACCGTGATATCAAACATACACTTATATTACCATCCAAAACAATTCTTAGACCTTGGACACTGACGCAATGTGTACTCAAATATTGAATGGTCGATGAGTTATTAGACACTCTTGTGTTTTTCAATGTAATATATCAAAATTGGAAACATCAATATGGTATCATATAAATTATATGTTGGTTGATGAAAAATAAAAAGTTTATTGTACATGTTAGATTTTAAGAGTTTACTTTTCTTTTTTAGATCACAAATATTATAAAATGATTTTTAGAAGATTGAGTTAACAACATGATAAATGATCGTATAATACTTCAAAAACACTTAATTTATTTTTGAAAAACATTTTACATTATTCGTAATTTAAAAAATAAAAGTGAGCCCTCCCCTCCCTTCCCCTTTTAAACCCTCAATTCAAACACACCCGAAGTTGTTGCATTGATTAGTTTGTGCATTTTTACTATAAGTTGATTATGTGTGAGTGATAATATGATTTAAATGTTTATAGTTTTAACTACTGAAATAATTTGAGTGATTGAAGTTTAGAAGTGAAGTGACTCTTGTTACATATGAAAATAATTTTTTAACGATAAACCAGAATTTTCTAAAAGTTACTGCATAAAATAGGTTTAGTGTGTGATTTTTTTCTTCATAATTTATTGGTTTAGAATTGTTAGATGGGACCAATTGCATCAGGTTCATATGTAATATGACTGTCCATTCACAATCGTTTATGGATTGTAGAAAATGTAATGGAGATCAATTTTAGTTCATATTTTTCTTTCTTTCTAAATCGATTACTTTGAATTTGATATGGGAACAATTCATTGTATTTGAATGTGAATTATATATACCTAGTAAATTTTACAAGAATGTCTGAATTTATGTTGTACATCGTTCTTGATTTTAATTAACTAGTGATTTTGCAGAAAAATCCTGGGAAATATTGTTTTGTACTCTATATATACTTTCATGTTTTATGTCTTCTTAGGATGTATTAAATGATAAATATTACATGAATTGATGATAATTGATTTAGACTTAAAACGTAAGTTGATGCATGATGAACAATGATGAAGTTTATGTCATGTTCTAAGTATGATGTTAATGTTAAACGGTAAATAAAACAAAGGTAGGTTAGGTAGATCATCATAATTAGTATAATAATGTTTAAGTTCTAATTGCAATCTATTAAGCATGATGAAGTTAATTGATGAATGATGAAATTTATGAATTATAAACAATGACTTAAAAATATTTGAATTTTATTATATGGATTATGTCACTTTATGAATGTTCTTTTCCCCTTCGTAGTTTTAACTATTTACTGTTACATTTGTTTCAATTCTTTTGATATCTCTTTTCCATGTCACTGGTGAAAGATAACTTTGTAAAATCACTTATAATTTCTTTTTACAATACAACATTAATTACATTTATTAATATGTATGAAAATGTTAAAATGACTTATAGTAAAATTTGGATGGAATAAACATTTAAATCATTTTTTGTATTAATCGACAATTTGCATCGGTGCATTTTAACCTTTACCAAGGACAAGGATATTATGGTCCCTGTTTAAAACAAAAAAAGTTTAGATAAAATATGAAAGAAAATTAAGATTTAAGGTTAAAAGCATATTTTGTCCTCCCTTTTCAATAACCACTCTTTGTTCCCTAATTTCATGTTTTATTTTCTTTTGAATTTTCCACCCTCATTCCATTATAAGATCATTTTTGTTGAGTTAACATATTCATTAATGACGTGACATAGTTTATATGGTCACCTTGGATATCAATGTCATAAAGAAAAAGAATAATAAGACACTAGTACAAAAAACACTTATTAACCCAGGCATTTTAAATGGGTTGCTATCCACTTGATTTAAAAAGAAGAAAAGTGGTAAGGTTTTTATTTAGAAGGAATTTAAATGGGGTAACCAGATTTAAAAAGTACTCTAATTAAATTAAAATAATAATAAAACACGATGACCTTTTTTCTCAACTTCATCTTTGAAACTCAATTCTATATCTTTCTCTCTCAAGTTCATCTCTCCTCTCTGAAACCCTAACAAGTGTCCCCTCCCCCTCTCTCTTGTGACCACCGCATGTCTTCACCCAGAATCATCAGATCTATCATTTCGAGGCCACTCAGATCACGACCATCCTTCAGCTTGCGATGAGTTTCTATCCCTCCGTTTAGATTCATCAAATCCATCAAATCCAAAATCATCAAATTGCCATCAATTCTTCCTTTAATTTCCCGATTGAGGTATTATCTCAAATTCGAATCTCTTACTCTGATTCCTTTTCATGTTTTATTTTCCAGATTCTTATTAAGAATATTGGCATTTTATATGGGTTTGTAGTTTAATCGCTACTATTATTGTTGTTTAGATTGATGAGGGTTTTTCATAGTTTTTTTATTTTTATTTTAGTTTTGCTTTTATTAGGGTTTGGATTGAGATCTGCTTGTTGAGGGTTTGAATTTTTGGAATTAAGTTTTTGAATGGGTTTTTTTGCAGCAATTTGGTGTTCTTATGTTTGATGGCTTTTGATATAACAATTTAAAAGTGTCAAAATGTTCGTCTAGGCGTAGAGAAACTATGTCTAGTGGTGATTAGAATGCTTGTAGCTATATTTTGTAAACATTGAGAATGTAATCCTCCTTTTTGTTCCAACATTATAGCTTATTTCTTGGTGTTGGGCACTTTAATGAAGTAATTACCAACTATCATGTATGACTTGGTTTATTATTCACATGCCTGGTTTCCAACAACTACAAGCATTTGGATTGATTACAATGCTTTTGATAGAACTTGGTGGTAGAGTACATTAACTAAATAAATTAGAAAATCTAATAAGGCCTTATTTCCACCTGTTACTGGTAGTGTGGGGATAATCTTTCTAGGTGATGATGATTCTGCCTAACAGGATTTTGTGCTGCCCAAATATCTTACCATTTGCAGATGAGTGAATTAGACAAAAAGATAGTTGTTATTTTGTCTTCAATTCAGTTCAGGTATTACGTTAAATAATTGGATATTTGTAGTAAAGCATCCTACAAAACTTTTAAGGCATGGGCGTTCAACCTTGAACCATGAAGTTTGTTCACCACTTAATATTGTAACAAGATCCACGCATAAATTTTTTACACGCTCTTAGAAGTTTGTGAAAATATCATTTTCAAAGTACATGCTTCATCTAATTTATGGGTAAAAGAAAAATTCATAAAATTATAGTTGTGTGACTGATTATAGATAATAGAGAATATGCATGATCTATTTGTCGTTCAATTAATTTCTTAACTTTGGTATCTTGTTTACTACATTTGTCACAAATAGACTTGATGTTAATGAAAGTTCCAGACTTCATATAATGTAGTGTGTGTGTGTTTTTTAATAACTTAATAATCTACTTAATAAGCTTATTATAGAGTAATTAAAAACAACCACAAAGAAGCACTCACTCACATATAGAAGCTATCTAATAAGGTTATTTTGATACTGCTATATAGTTACATTTCATCTAATTTTCCTTTTTATTATTGTTGTGGATTAGCTTTATTTGTCATTCTCACTGTGTTTTTATGAATAGAATACCTACAATTTGCAAATCAATAATATGTTGGTTATTCAAAAGTGAGAAAGGCCTGTTGTATACACGAATTAGAGCGCAAAGTTCAGATCCTACAGACTGAAGCTACAACTCTTTCTGCCCAGTTGACGCTATACTAGGTTTGTATTGACATTTATTTAAACCACAACACTTTTAGAATCTCCATTTTGCAGAGTAGGAGTAGCCTTGTTTTGTTTATTAAATTTCTTGGTATAGATATAGCATAGTTCAATACACATTCAACTGCATTGGTCATCACATTCCTTGAACCTCATAGATATATCATTGTTGCAATTATAGCTAAATACAAAATATTACTTTTGGAAGCATTCTATTTGTATTTCTCTACAAAATTCCTAATATGTAGATTGTTCTAAATATTTATATAATCACCTTGGTGATTTGGATTTCAATGTTATAACATAGTGTTGTTTTGTTAATGAGTGAGGTCTTATATTTATATAACCACTTTGGTGATTTGGATTTTAGTGTTATAACATAGTGCAGCTTTGCTTGTGAGTGAGTGCTTCTCTATAATAAGCTACTTAATAAGCTTTGTTATTGTGTTTTCATTTTGAAAAAGAAGAGGAACCAACATAAGTAACTTGGAGAAAGTGTAGTGACATAGAAGAGCCTTTGTATCCGGGGTGCACAAACTTCTCACGGTTGGCTTTGGTGTTGAGATCCTTCTACTTGAAGGCAAGAATTAGACAGCTTAGCATTTGTGTTCATTGTGTTTTTAAAGTTAATCTGATATTCTAATATATGTTATTTTAACAGTTTTTCAGATTTTTGGAGACAAACCCGTTATGAAGTTACAAATGTTCAAGAACATTGTTCAAGTTTGATTCTTGAAATGTAATTTGATTATGTGAAACAATGATGGTTAATGTTTAGTTTGTCTAGTTTTATAGTATTAATTAATGAATGATTTTGTAATTTTGAATTTGTTTACAATTTAATATGAAGTTTGGTTCAATGATAGAAGTGGTTGTGTGTGAAATTTTAGATTAATTTATGAAATCTGGAGAAACTAAAATAAAAAAGGAAAAAAAAGTGATTTTTTTTTATCCTTTCTGAACCTTTTTAAGTTTGGTGATCTCATTTAATTAAAAGCTTTTAAATGGGGTGACCCGATTTAAAAAGTGTATTTTAAATCGGATGAATCATAAGACTTAAAATCAAAAAAGTTATTAAATCGGCCACCTATAAGTCGGATGTACAACCGATTTAAAAAGTCATATTCACCCCATTTAAAAAGTGTTTTCTGTACTAGTGAGAGTTGCCACATCAATAAAAAATGAATAAAAAATTATGTAAATAATGAAAATTCATATAAAACTATAAAAGTGAAGATGGGGGACCGAAAAATAGTTTTAAAATGGAGAAAAACTATTTATTATATTGAATATAGTGGGACCAGAAATATATTTAAACCTAAGATTTATGACAAAATATCATAAACCATAGATTAATTTGTCAAGGGATGTGCCACAACTCACATGTGCTTAAATTCTTGGTTTAATATCACCACAGTTCATCACTTCATGTTACTTAGTGAACTCAAATTATGTGTAACATTGTTGTTGCTACATTTTTAAAAAAAAAATCTTTTAATGGAGATCATACAACTCATATTTCATCAAGTTTAAAATAAAAACTCAAAGATGCAAATCAAATAGACTATCTAAATCTCTAAATTGTCCTCTTTTTGGACAAAAAATGCATATGATAGTTTAAGGGAATATAAAATAAGACGAAAAAAATGTTCATATTCACACTTCGATGCAAATATATCTATAACATTGATCAGAAGGATTTGGATATATACATGAGTAGAACTAAATTAGGAATCTATTATCACCTATTTTCACCTTCCACCCTTTCAACATTACAAGCATTTACTTATCAATCATTTACACCACGCGCCCACGCTGGAGCATCCACAGTTGTGGACACGGACACCTTTTAATCATTTTAATATATTATGAATTTTTGAGTAGTTATGATCGTAAACTACGATCTCATGCAAGAATTTCTCTTCAAAATATCAAAATGATTCCCATGTAATCGAGGGAAATGAATTTCCACTACCAAATACCACCATGATTTCTTGAGTCAATCAATCAGTATCATTGGATAAAAGACCATATAGCTCTCATGAACCATAATCACTCGAGTCCTTCAATCAAAGTTGTATGAATCGTCTGATTTCCTTAAGAGATATCCTAAAGTGAGATATCCTTAATGGATTGATTATGGTGAATGCTTACTTGACCCCACATGTGATATGAGATATCCTTAAGTGAGGAAGCCACTGTGTCTCCAAATACTTGGAATTAAGATTTCTTGCGCAAGGGTTTTGCATTCAACCAAACAGGGTATCGGTAGCTGTTCGATCAAGATTTTACGGCTAAAAAAGTGTAGATTTTAATTTTATAATTGAAAATACCAAACTTGAATCTGGATCGTTCGATCTTGATGGAACGACCACCAACATTTCAATCGTGTGAATGCTAAGAATCTCTGGCTGTCGGGGTGCCGAATCCAAATATTTGATTAGGCAGACATTATAATTGAGAGGCATAGTCACTTGATAATTTCTTTTTCAACAACACCATTTCAAGACCTTTTATTAGTAGCAAGGTGAACTTGACAAGCAGGAACAACAAAACCAACGTCTAAAACAATTCTTTGGTGGTTTTTCAGATTTTGGACTAGGAGGTTCCATTGGTTTCTCTATCACTTGTTCTTCTTCTTGTTGTTGATGATGTTTCTTTTCATTTTTTTCTTGCTTTTCTGATTCTATTGTTTCTGAACTAGTTCTTACTCCATCAGCTGTTAATCTAGAGAGAAAAAAAATCAAGAAAAATAATTATGGTTAATAGCATGACCTATCAACCCGTTTAAAAAGAATCAAATTCATTATACTATGTATTGCTTTGAAGAACAAAATCTAAAATGAAAGTATGAAACTGAAATGATTATAATTACACCTCTATTTCAATTTTTCTGTGCAAATTAAGAGGATGCTAAAATTAAAGATTATGGAGATTTGTGATAAAAACACATATAGATAATATAAATTATAGAGAGCATAATGACATAGCACATACAAGCAAGAAGATATGATGAGAGACTCACATAGGAAATTGAAATGAATGGTTGCTCATATCGCTTTCTACTGAACGGTACGAGACATTGGTTGCATAATTCTTAGGTTCTTCACTAGGAACCGCCACCGCTTTATTATGATCTTCACGAGTTTTGTCCAATGTAGTTGTATCGACATTTGTTGATGTTTTTGTTTTATCTTGGTCATTGTCCTTCAAAACTAAATCTATTTTTTCCTTCGATGTTTTAATATTGTCCTTCTCCAAAGGCAAATTTGTCGTTTTATCTAATGTATCTATTGAGTCATGAGATGAGTCCGACGACATAGAATGTTTCTCCTTATCCACTTCATTTTTGTCATTATTATGATTCACCTCTTGAACTGGCGGCAATGTTGTTGACGCACCGATAAACTCATTATTCTTTGGCAATTCACCTGATTTACTATTGAATGCAAAAAATTGATCCTTTGAGAAACTATAGTTTCCCAAATGAAGACTAAACAATGATTCATTTGATTGAACACTCCATTCCATGGGACTTGTAGGTTTAGAAGCAAATATAGAAGAAGGTATTCTACTTGGATCATATCCAGAATTAGGGTTAGGGTTATGACTCATTGACTGAGGTGTAGGAGAATGCATGAATGTTCCACTATGAAAACTCCAAGCAGGTGAACTACCACCAACATTACTAAATTCTTCTAAATTTTCTATGTTATCATCTGAATCTAGGGAAGATTGTGATGAAATTGAAGCACTTGAATGCTTTTTGTGATGATCAATTGGAGATTCTCCATCCTTAGGAAGATCAAAATGTACTTTCAATTTCTTACCACTTCCTTTTCTATTCTCATAATTATATGAAGCCATTAATTTTGGAGCTCTACAAAAGCAAGATTAAAAGTACATTAAGATCTCACAATCATGACAAAATTGCCAATAGATTCTTGTAATCTAGCATATAATTTTGATAATAGAATTAACAGGTTTTGTATATATATATTTTTTTTGGCACAAATTAATCATTTCAATATTTCATAATATGTTAATGTCAATTGTCATGTCATGCACATAACAAAAGCTACAAATATTACATCAATCATTATACAAGAGATTATTTGCATCATTAGTATACACCATTTGATCTTCAACAAAAACAACAACAAAAAAATGATTGAAAAATATAGAATTTTCTTATTTTACAATTCACAAATAATTTATATGGAAAAAATATATAAAACTTACTCAAATTATTTGAATTGATTCTGAAAATCCTTTAGCTTCAATTTATAAATTGGTGCAAGATGAAGGTTAATATGAGATTAAATGTTTGTTACACATATAAGGAGATGAAATGTAAGAAAGAAAATTAAGATGAAGAATTTATGGAAAAGATGAATTAATTAAAGGGATGAAAACTGGGTTTTGGGGTATATGGAATTTTTTGTGTATGGAGAACATAGAAATTCTTGACATTGAGAATGATAATTTGATAAAGGAAGGCAAAGAGAAGATCTCGGGATATTAATCTGTTTATTCAACAGAGTGATTAATTATAACATATTAGAACTAATCCAACTCTATTAGCCGTTACTCTTTAGATTGTTAGAGACCAATGAGTCAATGACAATGTTTTTGTTTTGTTATCTTATCAATAGTTTTATATCCGTATATATTTCACATAAATCTATATTCAAACAAAATGTTACTTATTTAATTAAAAAAATGTTGGTATATCTTATCATGTAATGTTTGAAGAAAAAAAAGAAAAGAGGGAAATGACAATGATCGGTGTTAGCGATGTAGTTTGAATCAATTTTAAGATAAAAAAATAAAATATTCAAATATTAAAACTATATGTGGCTCGGTTTGGATGACACCTTTAAAAAATATGATCTAATCCAATTAAGTACGGTTTAATTGGATTAATATATTGCTTAAGAAGAAGAATTAGATAAAATTATTATTTTACTTTTTATTATCATTTTCTCTCACCTCAGATGAAAAACACATTAATTCTGATGAAACTTTTGTGTGTCAAAATATAGTATATCCCTTTATATATTCATTATGCTCATTTTTTGCTTGTAACCATTGAAACTATTACCAATTACCATCCTTGTTGCTTGTTAACAAATTATGATAGATCAAAAACATTTTTTTTTTCTATAGTCAAACACATATTATCTGTAATTTTGTTTCAAGATTTGGAAAATCATAACTAAAAAGCCAAAAATAGATAAAATCCAGAACAAAACAAAACAATTGGAAGAATGGTAATATTGTAAATATGAGAACAATGGAGGGTAATTAGAGAACCATAAGAAAATAAATTATCCCCTAAAGTTTGTGATTGTAATTCATACGAGCTACTATATGGATGATAACTTTGGTTTCTTCTACAAAACTCCATAAACATGAATGAAGCTTAGCACAAATTAAATAATAACCATGGTAGTTGTTTTGCAGCCTCATGCTTTCAATGTTAGAGTTCAGCTTCTCCACTGTAAGCTATTTTATGGCCCTATCTTTTCAGCTTTTGAGCTTTATTAATTGTTCACAATGTAGTATATACACATACATATACATTACATTATTTGCATTCATATGATTCATCCATAGCAAATGCAGCCATAACATTAAGGTTTTTGGAGACTGTGATAGTAATTTAACTTCTCATGTTATGCTGTTTTACTAACTACTTAAACTATTTATCATTTGCAGCTACAAAAATTTACCATATGCAGAATCCAGCAATTCATATAACATCACCAGGCCTAATTCAATGTTTTAGTTCTTCTATCCATCAGAGACTGCCTCAAGTTGCATGTGATTGCCGAAGTAAAACAAAGGTATATTCCCTGCAGTGTCTTCTGAAATCTCAGAACCTATAGTATGTTTTCAAAAATCTTGTTTTTTATTTCTTATATTTAGTTTTAAGGACAAAATTGACATCTTCTTTGTTTTCAATGTTTCTGTACAAAGTTTCATATAGAAACAGCGAGAACAGCTTTTTATTGTTATGTTTTGTTTAAACCATTTAGAAAACATGAAGAGTGACAATTTTGAAATTAAAATAAAAAAATAGTATTCTTGTGATTAGTTAATAGGGTTCTTTGGTACACCAAGTACCAACCCTGATTTCAGAGAAATTTGTATATTGGGTCAGTTAGTATGTTTGGTTCTGTGAGGCTTTCACGTCAATCACGATGAAAAACCATGTTGACAATGACGTGGAAGCTTGGATTTGGAGCTTTGATGAAATTGCGGCAAAAATAGTACAAGACACACAATTGAAGACTGAAACAAACCAAACATATGTTTGTCAAAGCTGATTTTCTCAGATCAATGCTCCTAAGAACTGCTATATGGCAGGTTAAATGTGATAAGAACAGGTGTCAACTGTTAAGTTTGAACTAAGGTTAGGTCTAGCCGAAGTGGCTAGTCTTCCACAATGGGCGACCTAAAGTTTGAATCCTAGTTGGGAGAGCTATCCACATTTAGTGCTCGATCGTGCCACGAACAGGATTACCTTCCGTGGAGGTACCTGTAGGAAGATAAGACGAGATGTCAAGTGTTGTGGCCTGGGTCATTTCATATATGTTAAACTGCATAACATCTAAATGCACTTTTTTCTTTTGTTTAGCTACTAACACTAACTTTGTAACAGGTTTTTGCAATGAGGAGAAGAAGGTCAAATGAAAGAACAGATACTTATGTACTATTAGAACCAGGAAAGGATGAGAGGTTTGTGTCAGAGGAAGAGTTGAAAGACACTCTGAAAGGGTGGCTCACAAATTGGCCTGGCAAGACTCTTCCTCCTGATCTTGCAAGATATGAAACCATTGATGATGCTGTTTCTTTCTTAGCAAAGTCCTTTTGTGAACTTGAAATTGATGGAGAAGTTGGATCGGTTCAGTGGTATGAAGTTCGTTTGGAGTGAATTTATAGAATCAGATTATTCCATCAACCATTTCATTTGTTTCTTGCCAACTTGTGATTGTAATAGTTGAGGAACCGTTTGTGTTATTTAGAACATTCCATTCTCTTGTAACTGACACAAACATGTTTTTTACAGTTTGGATAAATAGTTTAATTTAACACTTGCAACATAAACATTTAATACAAGTGCTTATTTACAAACTATTTTCATATAAACTATAAGTTGTTTTTATATAAACTATCCAGCAGCGCTTGTAGAAATAAGCTGAAAACAACTTATAGACATGTCATAGGTTGTTTCCATATGCTTTCTCAAACAGTCTCACATGCACTTAAGTTAGTAGACAAGCTCAAATAAGTCAATCCAAACGCTCTTAGTCTTAGACCCTTAAAAAAAATAAAAGAAGTATGATACTCTGAGGACAACAAAATAGGTATGAAATTCCTTTCAACAGAGAAGTACCACTTCCCTAAATATATCCATTTATCATAATCTATCTGCCAAAGTATACCAAATCAGAGAAAAAAGGTTGAAAAGAAACAAGGATAAACAAATTTTACTAGAAGGGTAATATAAATTGATCTTATTTGAAATCCTTACATAAGTTTCTTCAAGGATCAATAGATTCTGACAGTACAAAACTTTTTAACATCAGAGCATGTTGCTAGAAAAGCCTACTTAGGAACAAAAATCAGAAGAGCATTATATAGTTCTTTAAGATACTTCATCATCTTCAAACTCCCCTTGAACCACTGTCACATGATTCATCATCGAGTAGAACAAAGTTCCATTGAACTCCTCAAGTTGAGTTGAGTTTCTCATCAATCGGCATTGGTAGCTTGTTTTGAAGAGGACTCAGATCCTGCAAGCACATCTCTGGAACCTGCAGTTGTTGACATAAACTACCACAAATAACCACACTGAAAATTAAACACCAAATTAACAATCCCAGAAGTTATACGCTATGAAGCAATGACACATACATCAGACACGACACTCACACGCTGACGCAGATAATAATATCAACCAAATGAAATTACTGAATTATTAAATGTAATCACATGTGTCAGTGTTGTGTCAGACACCGAACACATCTACAGTGTGAAGTGTCAGTGCTATATATGTTATACAAGAAATCTGAATCTGTTATTGATACCTTTGGTTGATATTTACCAGCTCCAGGTGGTAATAGTGCACCACCCTTTTTGTTTCTGGCAAGAAGACCTTTGGTTACAGGGGACATCATCATATCAGTTGGGCTTGTATACCTAACAAAATGAAATAAAAAAGAACAATTAGCCAACACTTAATGATAGATATCATGTCACCAACCCAACTATTAACTCATTTGTACATTTATCGAATTGCGTGATTACAGAGAATCTAATCTAATATAAAAGACATACTACATAGATACCTTTCGGGGTATTTGAATGGTTTGGGGAGTTTAAGATGATCTGGGGTTACAGGTTTTCGCAATTCAATCGAGGGTAGTTTATGATGATCAACTGGAGAAGGAGGAGGAAGAGGAGGAGTTGGTGTTGTTTTGCATTGAGATTCCATTGTTGGAAGTTTTGGAGGGGTTTGTGGTATATTTTCCATCACACTGTTCTTGCTTGGTTTTGTGATACTGATATATAAGGTGAGCGAGTGTTTTCAGGAAATTGAATTTTAACGGTCGAATTTAGTGAAGATGCTAGAAATTAAGGAAATTGGGTTCAATTATGCTGATGTATGTCCGTTGGGATAAACATAAACAAAATGGCCCACAAACAAAACATTCATTTTTCAAACATTAAAATTATAATAAAAATATAATGTAAATATTTTAATTTTATTTTACTTGACTTAGTTGATAAGGAGTTAACTCATGTATATGGCTGATGTGAGTGTTGTTTTGATGGATCATGTATCTCTAGAAACGTCCTTTGAGGTATGAGGTCTATCGTGATTTTAGAAAGTAAACAGAGTTCAACTCACTTAAATTTTTTTAGTAAAAATAGAAACGTAGTTATTTTTTAATTTTTCTTTTAAAATGATTAATTTATGTATCGCATGAAAAAAAAAGTATTTTTCATGGCAAATGGCTTTTTTTTTGTTAAATAGTCTATTAACTAAAAATTCACATTTTTAGAGTTAATAAGTAGGGTGTCTGAGGTTCGAACCACGACTCTGCGTATATTATGCAATGTCCCTGCCAATTGAGATAAGCTCACTTGGACTTCATAGCAAATGTAATAATTAGTAGTTGTTAGATCAATATTTACTTTTTCATTCAAATTTGAACTCGGGACCTAAGACTCTTTATCTCTTAACTTAAATTAGTTGAGATATTTGACTCCAATAAAATATTCCTAAGAGTGTCATGGGTCATAATGTGTTGTGTAAACTTCAATTTTGGTCCCAAGATTGCACCCCCATTGTCATAATGATCATTGACTCAAGAAAAAACACAAAAAAGCCCCCGACTCTGCAATATGTTAACCATTATGGTCTCCGGTGTTAGATTTGGCTGTTATCTGATAAAAAAAGCTGAGCTGGCATTTTTTTGCTGACAAGGAGTGTGTGACGTGGCATTAGAAACTAAATTAACAAGGAAAAAAATATTTTGGGTTCACTTTAAATCCCTAGATTCACAATTCATTCCACCCATTAATCAATTACAAAAATTCTTAATCTTACTCCTTCTTCCTCCTCTTCATTCCATTCAATCTTCCATTAATCAATTTCAAATATATGGTATCTATGCAATGAACCAATGGAAATGAATCAAAATATTTCCATGTTTTGAAAACCTATTGATTCTAACTCTGAGATTTAGAGCGACGATGATGAGATTGTGAAAGAGGTTGTTAAAGAATCTCTTGATTCCAACTCCGAGATTTTCAGTTTGAAGGGGTTGTCAGCTCCAAAAGGAAAGCATATCCATTTTTATCATGAGAAAGACAAATAAGATTAGTGGTTTTATGTTTGTGTTTTGCTTTGTTTGTCAACTCAACTTTTTTGATTAGTTAACGACCAAATTTAATGTCGGAGACCAAAGTGGCTAATGAATTGCAGAGTTAGGGTTTTTTGTGTTTTTTCTCGAGTCAGAGACCATTTTGACGATGTGCACATCCAAGGACAAAAAGTTGTTTATCCTAATTTCTTCTATAGAAGTAAAAGAGTTATTGAAATATAAATATTTTAGTAATATATCAACTAAGAAGTTATGGGTCTTCTATCGGCATTGTAATGAGTGTGGGATCTCCTGCAACTTGATATTAATTTTGAGGTCGATTCAAAAACACTGGTGAACAACATTTATAGGAAGAGAAACAACGTCTCTCATTTTGATGTAATCATCAACAATTACCAAGGCCTATTACTTACAGATCTTGTGAACTCTTATATTTTTTTTTGAAGAGGCTAAAATGAAATTTATTCACATACAAACCATAAAGATGTTCATTGTCTGACTAGAATGACTCCGTTTCAAGCAAGTCAATATTAAAAACTCTAATGTTAAACTTATTCAAAGATAAACTATGAAGTTGTTCATAATCTAACTATAATGACTCTATATCATTCTAATTCCATACTTTTATGGACATTCCAACATGTATCACAACTCTTTTAACGTATGAAAAGCATTAAATTTGTTTGTTAATATACTAAGAACTAAATTAGTCATTTCAAAACATGACTATACAATGATCAAATGTAATAGTTCTATGTACTTGTAAGTCAAACAAAGTCAAGCCAACATAATTTGACAAAACAAAAAACCAAAGAAAACGCGTTTAGACGAAAATAGAAACAACACACTTTGCGTTTTATGGTCTTCTTCTTTCTCTGTTTCTTCTCTTTCCCTTCACAAAATTTCCAAAATTAGGGTTTTCAGAAAACCCCAATTTTCACACACTTCACCAAAACACTCCAAAAAAAAAAAACTCAATTTCATCAAATTTCATCTTCTATGAGATGTTTTCATCTTCAATTTTCATCAAATGGAGTTTCTTTCTTCTCTTCTTATCTTCTTCAAACGACGCCGTTTCATCATTTTCCGATAAATCAACTCTCCTCCGCTTCAAAGCCTCCCTCTCCGATCCATCCGCCGTTCTCTCCACCTGGAGCTCTACTGCCAACCACTGTTCCTTCCACGGAGTTCTCTGTGATTCCAACTCCCGTGTTGTTGCTCTCAATATCACCGGCAACGGCGGTGTCGAATACGGTAAACTGATTTCACATCCTTGCTCTGATTTTAATAAGTTTCCGCTTTATGGGTTTGGAATTAGGAGAAGTTGTGTTGGTTTTAAGGGTTCTTTGTTTGGAAAGTTACCATCTTTGATCAGTGAGTTAACTGAGCTTAGGGTTTTGAGTTTACCCTTTAATGGGTTGGAGGGTTTTATTCCTAAAGAGATTTGGAATATGGAGAAACTTGAGGTTCTTGATTTAGAAGGTAATTTGATTAGTGGGTCTATTCCTTTGAGTTTTGAAGGTTTGAGGAAATTGAGGGTTTTGAATTTAGGGTTTAATAAGATTGTTGGAATGGTGCCTAGTGTTTTAGGTGATATTGATAG
>Ga0228710_1007528_pt1 | contig 16026 bp, 5 predicted proteins | sample MedpolnodulmetaG_FD_177995 | JGI IMG/M metagenome (GOLD analysis project Ga0228710, IMG submission 177995) | Root nodule microbial communities from Medicago polymorpha collected in Santa Monica, California, United States - pink nodules | ecosystem: Host-associated > Plants > Roots > Nodule... | reverse complement strand
AATAAAAATAAAATTTTTTTTTTTTTTGAATAAAAGGAAGTTAAGGTAAGTTGAACAAAACTCAATTCCTCTCTTTTTGTACTCCCAGTTTCGCCCAAACCCTCTTTGGTGTCAATTTCCAAATTTATCAAAATTGTGTTGTTTGAGTAGTGCATGTGGGTCATTCTTGCTCAAAGAGAGTGAAAATTGTTGTAGGAATTGAGGATTAAAGGATAAAAGAAGGCTAAGAGAAGGAGTAGAGGAAGTGGGTTCTTGTTCATCGATTTACAACTTAATCACAAGCTTGACTAGGTGAGTTTCCTATAGGACTCGATAAGTAGTTATTTTAGATTAATAAGTAGTAGCAATTATTTGACCCTTATGTAGTTATGCTAGATCAGTAAGTATTAGTAATTCAACAATATTAAAATTATCTCTACTTACATCACATATGGTCAAGAGTATATTTAGAATGAATCGCGGAATTTAGCAGGTACTTCTAGAATTTTCAAATAAGAATTATTACTACGACATGTGTTAATGATAATGAAAATTATTTGAAATAGACTGGTTATGGCAGGCAGAATAAATGTTTACCAATAGTTGAACACTCAGATTTCTACGGTTCAACTGTTGGTTGTTGTTAGTAAAATATTGACGTTTGAAGTATACTTAAACCATTAGCATTTACTCAGTTAAAATTCTAATAAAAATTGTGAGGCAGTTTCGGTAAAGTATTGTTTATTTATATACAACGCTTTATCTGTAGGTGAATATTATTGAGAACCCTCACACTCGATAATATCCACATTAGCTAAAGTTATTAAGATGTAATGTTTGTTACACTTTTACAATTCAGTCATAAAGTCATTGTAAATTACATAATGTTACCAAGATGTAATGTTTGTCACACTTTTACAATTCAGTCATAAAGTTATTGTAAGTTACATTTTACAACCCCCCAGATTATTGGAAGAAAAAACAGTTAAGTTTAATTAGATTTTCGGTCTTCATATTTTCATTCACTCCCATAATTGGTTGCTCCCATTTTAAAATCAATCAGTTTTGATCATTTATTATATTTTTAAACTAAAAAATGATGATGCGTCGTGTTTTAAATAACATGACATACAACTTAAAGATATCATTGAATGCTTTTTTTAGGTCAATAACCATGAAATTACTAGAAATCTTCCTAAAAACTTCAATTCAAATATGATATATCATTGAATGCTTTTTTTAGGTCAATAGCACCCAATTTTAAAAAAACTTTTTTCTACACAATTTCATTCAAAAATACAAAAATTAACTTAAAAATAGGGACCAAAAGTAGTGATTGAAAATTTTATAGAGACTAAATGTTGAAGGAAAATTTTAGAAGGACTAGAACGAAAAGTTGGTATATTTATATAAACCAAAAACATATTTAACCCTTAAATCAATAACTTAAGCGCCAACGATTTGTAGGCCTTTTTCAATTTTTTGTTATTAACTTGAATGTTTTGAGTTGTCTACATACTCGTCATTTTTAGTTTTATTGACAGTGAATTTATTTTATTTTTCATATTTTATACCAATTTAAATAAATGATTATCTTTTTCCAGTAAAACTTTTCTCCAATATGACTTTATTTAAAGTTTTTTTGGTAGAATATTATTTATAGAATTATTATAATTTTTTTATAGACTCATTATAATAGAATGGGTTAAATAAGTAAATGATCCTCCTAAATATACAAACATTTGATTTTAGTCTCTCTAAAAAATTTCTTAGGCTTTTGGTTCCTCTAAAAATTTTCATCTATGAAATTAATCCCTCATTTTTATTCAACTCATGTCTAACCTTCATATTTTTCAATGAAATTTTCCAGAAAATGGTAGAATATTATGACAATCTTTCCCAAAAATAATTAGAATTTTTTAACAAAACATGAATTAAAATTCATATTAAATCCATGTTATGTTAAAAAATTCTTTTTTTTTTTTGAAATCATTCTCATAATTTTCTACCCATTTCTGAAAAATTTCATTGAATAATATGAAGGTTGGGCATGTTAACTAATAAATAGGAACTAATTTCATGAATGGAAAATTTTGGAGAAACCAAAAACCTAAGAAATTTTGTAGACGAATTAAAATCAATATATTTAGGGAGTCCATTTACTTATTTAACCCTAATAGAATTTTACACATAATCAAATCTTAAAACAACCTATAGAATTGGGATGAGATGCTAAGGACAAAATCTTAACAAAAGCAAAATCTTAAAACGCATGTATAATTGGAAGCAATAACAATTGCCCTAGATTACAATAGCAATGAGGTCTCTAATAGTGAGAGATTTAGTTGTATACCGTGACCATGTTCAAGCTATAAAATCTGGTTTCACATCAAGTATTTTCACTTGTAATCAACTCATTCACCTCTATTCTAAACATGGTCTTTTACAACATGCCCAAAAACTGTTCGATGAAATTCCCCACCCAAATGTTTACTCCTGTAATGCCCTTATTATGGCTTACATAAAAGCACAAAACTTGACACAAGCACGGACCATTTTCGACTCTTCCGTTGATAGAGATTTGGTTTCTTATAATTCAATGTTGTCGGCTTATGTTGGTGCGGACGGGTACGAGACTGAGGCGGTTGATTTGTTTGATAGAATGCAATCTGCACGTGATACGATTGGGATTGACGAGTTCACTCTCACAACAATGGTTAACTTTAGTGCCAAGTTACGTGTAGTGTGTTATGGGAAGCAGATTCATTCCTATATGGTGAAAACTGCAAGTGATTTAAGCAAGTTTGCGTCGAGTTCTTTGATTAACATGTACTCTAAGTGTGGTTTGTTTCATGAAGCGTGCAATGTGGTTCGTGGTTGTGATGGGGTGGTGGATTTGGTTTCGAAGAATGCAATGGTTGCTGCCTGTTGCAGGGAAGGAGAGATGGACATGGCTTTGAATGTGTTTTGGAACAATCATGAATTGAATGATACTGTGTCTTGGAATACGTTGATTGCAGGATATGCCCAGAATGGTTATATGGATAAAGCACTTGCCTTGTTTGTTGAGATGACTGAAAGAGGTATAAGGTATGACGAACATACTTTAGCAAGTGTTTTAAGTGTCTGCTCTGGCCTAAAATGTTTGAAACTTGGCAAGTGTATCCATGCGAGGGTGTTGAAACATGATTACAGTTCAAATCAATTCATTAGCAGCGGCATTGTAGACTTATACTGTAAATGTGGGAATATTCGGTATGCAGAGTTGGTGTATGCAGGAATTGGGATTAAAAGCCAATTTGCAGTTTCCTCATTGATTGCAGGCTATTCATCTCAAGGCGAGATGATGAAAGCCCAAAGGCTTTTTGATTCTCTATTGGAAAGAAACTCCGTTGTCTGGACAGCTCTATGTTCTGGATATGCCAAATCGCAACAGTGTGAGGAAGTCTTCAAACTTTTCAGAGAGTTTGTAACTAGAGAAGCGGTAATTCCTGATGCAACGATCATCATCAGTGTGCTTGTTGCTTGCGCGACACAAGCCACCCTTAGTTTGGGAAAGCAGATTCATACTTACATCTTGAGAATGAGACTTAAGATGGATAAAAAATTGTTGAGTGCTATGGTTGATATGTACTCAAAATGTGGTAATATTATGTATGCCGAGAAAAGCTTCCAACTAATGACTGACAGGGATAGAGATGTGATCTTATATAATGTCATGATAGCTGGTTATGCTCATCATGGTTTTGAAAATAAAGCTATTCAGCTTTTTCACGACATGTTGAAGAAAAATGTCAAGCCAGATGCAATCACTTTTTTAGCACTTCTATCTGCTTGTCGGCACCGTGGACTAGTAGAACAAGGAGAGAAATTTTTCATTTCTATGGAAGATTACAGTGTATTGCCTGAGATATACCACTATGCATGTATGGTTGATATGTATGGAAGGGCTAATCAACTAGAAAAGGCATTAGAATTTATGAGGAAGATTCCCATTCAGATAGATGTTATAATTTGGGGAGCATTTCTCAATGCTTGTCTGATAAACAACAATACATCACTTCTCAACAAAGCAGAAGAGGAACTATTAAAAATTGGGGCTGATACTGGGTCTCGGTGTGTGCAATTGGCCAATGTTTATGCTTCTGAGGGAAATTGGAATGAGATGGGAAGAATAAGGAAGAAAATGAGAATGAAGGAGGCTAAAAAGCTTACTGGTTGCAGTTGGATAAATGTGGAAAATGGTATTCATGCATTTACTTCTGGTGATACATCTCATGCAAAAGCAGATGCAATATATTCAACTTTGTTGTGCTTGAATGGGAAAGAACTGAAGCATCTTCATGAAATTTGGGGGTGATTTTCTTGTGGACGTATTTTGATACTCAACTAGTCAATGATACAACACATTTTAAAATAAATTATTCTCCCTTGCGGGAATCATAAGATCACCATTCAATGCAGCATGCTTATGGTTATGGATACCATTGCAGAGAAGAATTGAATATTAAATATGTTGTCCATCGGTGTCCTAGTACTACTATGAAAGTGATCGGATGGCTTTACTGCTTCATGAACTAACAAAGGGAAAGGAGCTAAGAAAGTTTTTAGAAGCGGAGACTCTTACATCTTTAAGCCAACCTAAACGTAGACACTGAAGCAATCAAGATAAACTGCCAGGTAGCTTCCATGTCTTCTTTATTATACATATAGCATTATAGCCTTTACTCATAGATATCTAGTTCATGACCCATTGCATCTTTGTGTAATTAGCTACTGGTATTGTATGAATGAATAATTAAACATGCATGTTATTGTGCAGTATTGTTGTCTTCTATTACCTATATTGTTGCAAATGTTGTAAACAGACATAGAACAGTAAGCTGACAAGATGAGTTATAATTTGACTATCAGGAGCCATGCAAACTTTTACGGAGACGCATTTGGAAAAACTGTCTTATTCCTTTAGAAGTGAAGGGTCGTTAGATTATAATGTGAAGGCACTGATTCAAGTCAGAAAATATGTTCTCCAGCCTATATGATTAACAATATTTCATATTTGGTGACATATGGAACATGGAGAAGGACCAACGCTGAATAATTATGAATTTATGAAAGTTTTGTTGTATCCACCTTTAAGCAAGTTGGTGCTGCTGTGAGCGATTTTGAGCATGCAAGTGGCAACATAGGAGCATCCCCTGAATTCTTATTGGTGGGTATGTTTACAAGCACATTGAGGATCCAGGAGAAAGACAGCTCCTTGATTCTTGTTGTTGGTTGATTTTACCATTTTGTTGTTGCTGCTAGTTTGCTATTCTTCTGACCTTCTGCTGCTTGTAAGATGTTCTGCAGGTATAACATTTCAGATACCACCCACAATGCCAAGCCAGGAATTCTTCATCTATACATGTTTCTGAAGGACTTGTGAAAAAAATACTTGTTTCTAGAGATATTTTTGATACATTTTCTTGTTACATTTGTCATTAATTAATAATTTAGTACTTTATATCTGCTTCTTTACTTTAATCTAGATAGAAATATACTGATTCCATATCAAAATAAAACAAAAAACATGATTTTAACTGGATTGCTAAAATTTGTAGGAGAAAAAAAAGTTTGAGAAATTTTAGGAGTAGCTTTTTCTTTTTTTCCTCTTCATGATTCTCCCTTATTACCTTCTCATGATGTTTGACAAAAAAGACACAAGAATGTGTTTCATTGCATTTCCACCGAGAAGACACACAGTAAAACAGTATTTAGGATTGATCGATTGGCCAAAGCAGATGTTGAGGTAAAAATATACATCCATAAAGTGAAAATCAATCTAGCAATAGTAAAATACTTAAACTCAAGCTTCCAAAATTCAGTAACAATAATGAAGTCCTGGAGGTTCCCAAAACTTCCAGATTGTTGCTTGCTATCTGTTGTAACATCACACTCTGCTCCCTTCCCTCCCCTGAAGTGTTGCCATTAGCAGACAATTATTATTATTATTTACCGGTTATGCTTTGAGCCAGACACATTTTCTTCTTGCACAGTACACCGGTGCTTACCATCAAATATAATTCTAGTATAGATATGGATAGACCGACAATTATTCCCTCCACGTACACAAATTCATGTATCGTACCGAGGCATGAAATTACCAAGCTAATTCCTTTGAAAGCAGGTAATGGAAAGTGAAGTCATGAGGGGTTAATTCAATGCCTTTCCAGTTTGTCTTTGATTGAAACTCATGGACGCTTTTCCTTTGAGACTCAGGTATATGAGGCATAACCATCTCTGCTAAATCAGATGCTCCTAGACCTGAACTTTTTGCAAAGGAATCAACTATCTTCGGTAGAATTATTTTATGTTCCTTGGTTATAGCGATGTTGGACTGAATGTATTCTTCTTTCGCGGATTGTAGCTCCTCTAAGACTCTCTTGGGTGTGTACAAACGTACCTGCGATAGTTACAATCAAGCGTAACTGAGATTCAGTGAAAGCTGCCAAAATAAAATTATTTCTTTAGGGAAGGGGGCTGTGTAGATATACATCAAGCATGAAATTATATTCAATACAACCTCAAACTAAAAAAGATGTAACGCTATATGCAAGAATCAATTGAAAAGTTTATTTTCTTTAATTCATTATATTCAGACAATATTTTAACTTGGTATCTAAATATTTGAAAGTGATTTTTTGTTATTTTAATTTGGTATTTGGAAACAACAAAATGAAAGTTTGTACATGTCCTTCTACATAGACAAATTCGTAAATAATAACAGAAGGACCAGAAGTATACCGCAGGATCAGAATGGCTTCCTGTGGTAAGAGCAAATAGTAGTAAAGGTTCTGGATGACGTATAGCATATCCATTTCTTACATCTCTGATCTTTGGTTTTGTCTTTGAAGGAAACCACAGCCGCAGCCACTGCGAGAAAATGAAAGGTGTAAGAGCAATAGGATTTGATATTAGCCAACTCTATTTTTGCTATACAAAATGAAATGTACACTTTGTGTGCAAGATTCTGGAATTCATATTTACCTGTCCTGGACGAGGCAAACTGCATCCTAGAATGAAGTTCTGTATCATTTCTACACTTACAGTATGACCCCCAATGTCATATGCAGCCTGAAATATCCATTAGCTTGATTTAGCAAAAACTCATTCTTGTCAACTGTTATGAGTTTTATGAATGACTAACTTACTTTAAGTACGGAAGACATTCTTTTGACATTGTTTGGTGAAATTCCGTAAACTAACAAGGCCTGTGGAGGACAGACAACAAAGATTATATGAATGTTTTCTAGATTTTGAGAAATAACTTACATGAGAAAGAAACCAGGATAGATATTTAGAAATTTTACATGCATTACTAAAGTGTTGTGCACATTAATCCAAAAGGCTAGCTTTTCTTCGTGTTTCATATTTCGGGGATTAGTTTCTTCCAGCCGAGAAACAAGTGACCTGCAAAACCATAAGGTATGAAGTTGTTCCATCTCTTGTGAATTTGAATTAAACCACATGGTATAAAAGATTAAGCAATATACGAAGGATCACCTAAATCTGCGCAGCATGTACTCAATTTCTTTTAATTTCTCTTTATCTGTGCACAATTTCTGAATCCTTATCATTGAATAATAAGGTCCGCTTAATTTTTTTGACCCTTTGACATGGAAATGGTTACTGGAGTTTAAATTGAAAATTGAATTCTTCTTCCATTGTGATCCCCACTTACTACCCTGGTTCTTTGAGGGTACCTCATAACTGGGTGACGAAGCATTTTTACGACAGAGAAAAGGCGACTCTGTAAGTTCACAATATATTGCTGATATGCACTTGATCATCTCCTCACAAAGCCAATTTGGTGTCTCTACATTATTATCAGTGTAGCTATTCCCAAATTGTTCTGCTAGGCTAGTTGAGTGGGATTTAGCACACTGAGTTTGCTGGTGATAGATAATTCGAAAGCTAGATATTAGAGGTCTGTAAATCAAATATAAGGAAGGACATAACAAGTTCTCTTGTTTTTGTACTTACCTCTAGCATAAATAATGGTAGAGAATGGTAAGAGTCCATAGCTTTGGTCTTAATGTTCTCAGAAGAAGCTTCAATTGAGCAAGCTGTTTGTTGAGATAGTGCGGAGTAACACCGATGAATGCTAGAGTCTAAAACAGATTCTGGTTCTAACTGGTTATTGCATTCCTTGAGTTGAAAACCACCTTGGTCACTTGTTGAAATGATTTCGCTTGAGCATGGAACTGAAACTTCTTTGTCAGATAAAGCACCACTGGGAGGTACTACAGAAGCTCCTTTGTGAATGTCAGGGATAGAATCATTGCCACTTAATGCAGAAGTACTCTTGTTAATGTATGAAGCTGATTCCAATCTTCTTTCTTTGGTTGATAGTGAAGAAATGTGTTCATTAAATCTTTTACGATACAAAGAGAGCAGATATTGTTCCAAATACACGACTTCTAGTTCTAATATTCCAATTTCCTTTATCAGTTCCTTTGCAGCCTAAAATGTAGAGAAGCGATACTCGGTAAACTTTAAGAAACTTTGAGAAAATTATGGATTTGAGGAAATCGTGGCAGTTACGAACATATTAAGTGAAGAACAGCACAGCAAATATCTAAGGAAATCCACTTGAATTTTGTCCATAAGTAAAACTGTAAAATGAGTACTGCATTCTTTGATTCTAGACTATCTAGGACAAACCTACTTGAATTTGTAGTTATAAGTTTACAAATAGCTAAATAATAAGACAATCAATCAAACTGTGTACCTCTTGAGTCAAAGAGCTTTGAAGATCCATGTTGTGGTTCTGCTTCTTCTTGGATTCAATGCTTTGCTTTAGATTCCCCAGTTCCTTTTTATGAAAAAAAAAAAAAAAAAAAAAAAAAATTAAACTTCTGTGTAGTTTTTATCATAACAGACACACAAATATTCACTTCTGAACTGAAAGTCATTCTTTCATGAGAAGAGACAAAAATCGAAGACAATGAATGAAAGAAAAATGTTCATCTAGTGCTCAGAAATATGCAGCAAGAACGAAAAAGCAGTCCGAGAGATAGCGATGCAATACCGCTTTAGGCTGATATGTAATATAATTAGGTGACCTGATTGCACACATTTTTTTAGTTTAGCGACCTATTCAAAAATTCCTAAATAGTTCAGGGACCGACAGATTAATCAAACCTAGATTTTTAAAACTATCGATTTCTAAAGTACTGATTATATGTGAGAAACTACCAACTGTTGATGTCTTGTTAGGGTTCATGTGAAATGAAGATTCTCTATATTATAAATTATAATGACATAAATTTGGAGAAGCAAGAATTCTGGATATCTTAAAGAAATATTATTTGGTTTAGAAAGAGCAACAGGTTGGTGAAATAAAAATCAGACAAATATACTAGAAAAGGAAAGACATAATGTTCAATTATAGTATGCAATTTCTGTTCTGTCAACAAAAACCTGTTGGAGCGCTTATGGCTTGAAACTGAACATGTTTGGTCCATGATTAACTTGCATTGCTAACAAGATTGGTGACACATTATTTCATGCATGTAATTTCAGGATTGGCTTAAAATAATAATGTTATGAATACACCAAAAACTGCATTAAATGGTGACAGCCAAAAAGGACCAGATATTGACAAGTTTGTTTAACAGTGACAAATTTAACATGTAAGATACATCCAAAATGGATTAACTTTCAAGCAATCCATCTTTACAAACAGACAGGAGAATCTCCTCTCCGATGGAATGAGACTTCTCACACAGAAAGGTGAGTAAAGTTTGGTGGTTGGGGGAGTATCAAATAAGAACTTAGTTATATCAACTTCAAACTCAGTAACACACTGTAACTAGAGATATGAGTCAGTAAATGTCATTTTCAACCATCATGGTAATTGGTCACAAGAAAAAAATGGCTACATGAGAGTATATTTGTGGTGTACTGCTGTTGGCAATATAGGAAGTTAATGAGACTTTTTTGCTTTGACTAATCTCATAAAACTAAGCCATCTCTTTTCATGCCTTTGGTAAAGTTATGCTTTTTGCATTTCATTAAAGCAAGAAAAATCAGATTATAAGTTTTTGTAAAATAAAATACAAGTCTTATTTCGTATGATGTGTAGCGTAACTGTGTAAGTGGTTGTCGTGCTTTCTATGTGAGGGTTGTAAATCTTAGAGTATCGAGTTTATCTTCTACTCATAAAGAAATGTCTAGATCATTTTCAAATTACTAGATGCATTTGATGAACTAATTTACTTCTAAGTCTAATATTCTAAATTTGTTTATGAGTTCCTTTGCAGCCTAAAATTTAGGGAAGCGATACTCGATAAACTTTAAAAAACAAAGAAAAATTGTAGTTCCATATGTAAATGTTAGGAGAATATAACCCCTGCGAGGCATATTCCTACTTGAAGATGATATAGTTCTTCTTGGAGAGTCGAGGGAGGAATTAAATCAGAAGGTTGGAGACTTGAAGATAAGTCTTATAAACGTATGGCTTCCGCCTGAGCAGAAGCCAAGACAATATATGAAATGTAATTTTAGCAAAAGGCGAAGTGTTTATATCATATCATACCACAAGTTACCGTTAGAACTTTTGTCGGGAATTGCTGCAATGACTTGAACTAGAAGAAGATAATGATGAACGTGATGAAGATTGCACGAATAAATTCCAAAGCATGTGTGAACACACTAAACTTTCAAATCAATTATTTTTTTTTAATAATTTTACTAAAGTATCTTTAACATGTATTGATGTAATTTTATTTTTTTTGTCAAATAGTCTATTGGTTACAAATTCACCTTTTTAAGGTGAATAATTGGAGTGTACGGAATTTGAACTCCGACTCCTACATATATTATGCAATGTCCATACTAGCTGGGCTAAGTTCACCATGACCATGTATTGATATATTTATTAGTTCACAAATGTTAAATAGAAGATGTTGAATTAAGAGTGATGCAAACAATAATATTAATTAGAGGGTACAATTGAAAAAAAAGTAACTAATGCTCTGTTGAAAATTGAAAAGGTGAGACATATTTTTTTTTTCTTCAAAAAAGATCAATTATTTTGGAACGAAAAAGTACTTTTTTGGAGGTTATAACAAACTTGGAGAAAATTATGAATTTGAGAAACAATAATAGTTATGAATATTGTAAGTGAAGAACAGCACACAAAGTATCCAAGTAAATCAACATCAGTTTTGTCCATAAGTAAAAGTGTAAAACGAATACTACATTCTTTGATTCAAAAATTGTCTAAGTCATGCATAACAAGGATAAATCTACTAGAATTCGTAGTCATAAGTTTACAAATAGCTAAATAATCAGACAATAAATCAAACCTCTTGAGTCAAAGAACTATGAAGATCCATGTTGTGGTACTGCCTCTTTTTGGATTCAATATTTTCCTTTAGATTTCCAAGTTCCTTTTTATGAAACAAAAAGAAAAAAAAATACAAAGAGTTAGACTTTCTATGAGTTGAAAGTCATTCTTTTATGACAAGAAAAAAATCTAAGAAAATTAATGAAAGAAAAATGTTCATATGTAGTGCTCAGAAATATGCAGCAAGAAGGGAAAAGCAGTCTGAGAGATAGAGAGTGCAATACCACTTTAGGCTGATAAGAAGCTTCACTGTTGCTCACAAATTCATCTTTCATTATTCTCCATTTCATTGGATCACTGCCAAATAGTTAAAAAATTATGCATATCTTAAAGAACTATTATTTGGTTTAGAAAGAACACAAGTTGGTGAAATGAAAATCATACAAATATACTATAAAAGGAAAAACATAGCATGTTCAATTACAGCATACAAATTATGTTCTGTCAAAAAAAACCTGTTGGAGCGCTTGTGACTTGAAACTGAACATGTTTGGTCCATGATTAACTTGCACCTAACTTGCATTGCTTGAAACTAGATTGGTGCACATTATTTCATGCATGTAAAGTCAGAATTTGCTCAAAATAATGTCCATGAATACACCAAAAACTACATTAAATGCTCAGAGCCAAAAAGGACCAGATATTGACAAGTTTGTTTAATAGTGACAAAATTAACATAGAAGATACATCCAAAATTCATTAATTTTCCAGAAATCTGTGTTTACAAACAGGAGAATCTCCTCTCTGATGGAATGAGACTTCTCACAAAGAAAGGTGAGTAAAGTTATGTGGTTGGAAATATCAATTGAGAACTCAGTTATATCAACTTCAAACTCAGTAACATATTGTCACCTTTTTTATATGCAGTCAGTAAATGTTATTTTCAACCATAATGGTAACAAGAAAAAGATGGCTACATGAAAGTATATTTGTGTTGTACTGCTGTTGACAATCTAGGAAATTAGTGTGACTTTTTTTGCTTTGACTAGTCACATAAAATTAACCCACCCCTTTTTAGGCCTTTGATAAAGTTATGCTTTAACACAGGAATAATCATATCATAGCTTTTGTAGAATGTGTCTCATTTGTAATATTTATTACTCATCACATATTATTTATCTTTTTATATTATTAATGGAACACAAGTACTTTTTTCAACTAATATGCTCTTATTTACCTTCAAAAACTAATATGCTCTTATTTATTGTATACCAACATACTTAACTATTGTCTTCGTCTCTTATTATAAACACACATTGCAATTTTTCATTCTTACCAAGAAAAGTTGGTAGTACTTAAAATACCCCTTGAAAATTAAATGTATCTTGTACTCCCTCATAAAAAATAGTGTTGATTTTAAAGGTCAAATGTGTAACATTTACTAAACACCATCATTAATTATAGTTAGTGAAAAAGTTAACTATGGTTGAAATACAATAAATAAGGGTATGTCAGTGAAAATGAATAATAAATGTTGTATTAGTATTATAAATTGAACAAATAATTTGAGACAAAGAAAATTAGAAAAGATGACATATAATTTAAGACAGAGGAAGTCATTTGAAAATGAGCTTATATTTAGGGACAATTATATTTTTGTCAAATGAGTGCTTATATTTAAGACTAGGGGGAATATTCCACTAACCACTATTAGTAATGTTTTTTAGCCAATTATACTAATTTTAACATTGAAATCAACAAAACTAATCATTTTTTTAAGAATTGTGCACAACTCAATTGAGACACTTATAATGAGATGGAAAGAGTACTAATCACTCTAATCTTGATTTTAACAAAAAATAACTAAGAAATGTTGTTAAGTTAAACTTAATTATTTTAAGACAGAAAAAAAAAAATATAAGAGACAATTATTATGAGACGAATGAAGTACTTAAGAAATGTTGTTAATGATAATAACAGGATTAAAAAAAAATGTATTAGTGCATTAAATTGCAAAAGTGTCCTTGCGTGAAAACTTGTTCCATGATAGTAAAAAGTCGCTTGAAAATTAAATTAAATGTTGAAGTGTATTCGTGAATAGAGATCATTTTAAATTGAAATAGTTTTTTTCAAAATATAAAGCTCATTTTCAATTTATTAATTAAATACATTGATTTTTTTTAGATTAATTTATATGCATTAACAATGTAAAACTTTTTTTTACATATTTAGATAATTAAATCACACTATAATACCGCATATTATGATAGTTACTGAAATATTTATACTGTGATATATGATTATATACATGTGTAAAATAGCTTTAAACTGAAAGTGCTTATAAATTAATTTACTTATTTTTACAAAAAAAATACTCTTAAATATCCATTGGTGCTTATAATAAGTTGAAAGAAGTAGAAGGATATGACAAAAAAGATGAAGACTGACTGAGATATATTTAATGGCAGATTATGCAATCAACAATGATGAAAAATACATAACATGCATGTTTAAAGTCACACCAACTTTAAAGTCTTTATGTGGGTGGCCTTATTTTTTACGTTGCATTAAAAGAAGCAAAACCAGCTTGATTTTTTATTTTATTTTATTTTCTCTTTTTGTAACAAATTTTCAAAAGTTGAGACATTCACCTTTTAGTATGGAACAAAGTGACAAAAATACAGAGTGGTGATTAGCAGTTTATTGGAGAATGGACCTTAATAATGCATACAGTCATCCACTCGTGCACTTGAATTTTTTCCATGCCATTACACTAGCAAACTTGTAATGCATTTCATTTTACTATGCTTTGGTTTAAAATGGTAAAAGTGAAGTCTTCTTGAAACTTTATCAAGTCATTTTTGACTTCTTTTTCCTTTACCTTCATTAATAAAATCTAAAATATGGTTTTAAGTTTAACAAGATTATCTCTTTATTGTCTCAACGTAGAGATAGATTTCTCTAAAATTAAGTCTCAAATACGATTATTGTAAATTTGATAGATAGTGTATTGGAAGAGTTTCATCATCTATATGGAGGGATCAAAGTCTAATTTGAGTTGTAAAAAAAAGAGAGAGAACGTATCTTTTTTTTAGGTGACCAAATTAAAACATGCCTCTCAATAATTATACAGAATCCATCAAAAAAATAATAATTTATACAAAACAAACAATTTTACCTTTTATTTCAGTCAGTAAAAAGGTCTAGAAGAAGCCAAACAAGGTAAACAAATTTACCTACTAAATTAGACTATCTAGCATCATGTCATTATATATATTAGAATTAGAATAGAAGGTGAAACCGTTTGCTACTAGCTTTATCACCCACTCTTAACTGTTTCACTTGAAAAAGCTCATGTTTCACCAATCATGGTATTTAGTCTAGTCAGTGACATACTGTGTAGAGAATTATAATTATAACGTATAATAAACAATCAAAGAGATATGCATAATTTTTACATGAGTTATTTAGACACACAAAAATCAATAAGATATATCATCGAGTGTGAACATCAGAAATAGAGAGAGAGATAATATAAAAGTCAAATATCGGTGTTGGTATCGGATTTTGTGTAAAAAACGTCTCTTTAAATATTATTGACAAATGTTAGCACTCTCTCTTATCCATTTTAGATGTCATTCTAATTCTAATTATTTACATGTACCAATATACAACTAATAAATTTTATTAATTTAGATGAAACTATGTGTTTTTACCTAACTATAATACTCTTAGTGAGTTATGTCGACTCCTAACTAGGGTTTGAACCTCACACATCATGATTAGATCTTTCGTTTGTGTCCTTTGATTCACCAACCGAACTAATAGTTTAGATTGTGTATATTATATAGTACCCTAGCATTCTGACCCCTCCACTAGATAATGCTAACAACATAACCGGGAAGACTGAAGAAGAAAATACAGTGAGTCAATTGGAAGAAAAAGGGTAGACGCACTTATAAAGAAAAAAGAGAGCCTCAAAAGGGCTGAAAGTTTATCGTCAAAGGAAGAAGCAGTATATGTTTTGATATGAAATGACTGGTTTTGGTGGGATGTCTTTGTATTTTTAATTTCATTGCATAGGGAAATTTGGATACAATCAACATATGCATTGTCAATGACTTTGGTTGGGAAAAAGTACCATACCTTTTTTATTTGATAGGGTGGTATACAGTATACACGTAGGGAAGAGCATTAAATAATGTCTCTATGTTCCTTAAAAAAAAAAAATGTCTCTATGTAGTTACAAAAACAGGTACATATTTGCATGTCGGCCTAATTAATACTATATTGTACACATTTTGCATTCAGCAAATTTTACTCTTCAGTGTATGGTTCTACATAGGTGTGAAAATTGATTTTAAATAACTTAATTTTGTCTATATATTTCAAATTCTCATTTTGTTCTGGGATTCGTAGGTCATTTATGGCACATGGGAAGAGTTTGTGCAGCTGCCACAGAATTTAAAAAAGGATTTGATCAAGATTATGAGTCTATTATTTTCATGACTCCTCTTAATTGAGACATGAAATCCAATGTTTGACGTAGGAAATAGATATTCTATGCAAAAGCAAATACAAATGTACGGGACGTTGAAGAAGTTTAAGAAGGAAGGTTCATGATTTGATCCATGTTGATAACAATTTCTTCCTCCTCAAAAAAGTTACAAAGTTACGTTCGTATGCAATGTTAGGCGGCTAAAATCCAAACT
>Ga0228710_1007527_pt1 | contig 16026 bp, 10 predicted proteins | sample MedpolnodulmetaG_FD_177995 | JGI IMG/M metagenome (GOLD analysis project Ga0228710, IMG submission 177995) | Root nodule microbial communities from Medicago polymorpha collected in Santa Monica, California, United States - pink nodules | ecosystem: Host-associated > Plants > Roots > Nodule... | reverse complement strand
TGTTAGTTGATTAATGTAGTTAAAATGTTTGCATGATGTTTATGTTATAATTTTAGGGTTATTCTTTATTTTGGTGTTTTATATTTATTTTTTTATTTTAGTTTTTAAGTAGATTTACATGTAAGAAAAATATATGATTTATTTTAAGAGTAGATATAAGTTGAATAATTTGTTATATTTTACATTATTTTTATGTTTTTTTTAGGTAAAACATTTTAGGGTTATTTTTATTCTTTTTTTTAGGTAAAACATTTTAGGGTTATTTTTTCATTTTTAGGGTTTATGTATAATTTACACTCTAAGTGTTTGAGAAATGTTTGAATGAATTTTTCATTGATTGTTTTCAATTTCTTATTGTGTAGATTTGAAACAATGGCCGGATGGATCGACTTTCATGCACAATTTAACGGCGGAGAACCTCAGAGGTTGAAGGTTCCGTGCCTTGGTGTAACGTTAAGAGGTCTCAATGATCAACTAAATGAATTCAACCAAGGAGTCAACCCTAGAGACACAAGGAGGGTGAAATACATTCGGTATAAACGTCCAACGCTCGACGAGTGGAGAGTATCGTTCACTCGGGTGGAATTAACGAACGACGAAAACGTGAAGAACATGTTTTGGGAGCACAACATGTTCCAGTGGATAGATATGCGGGTAACGCTGTTGAGGTCAACTGAAGATATTATCAAAAGTATGATTCCGCCAGAAGATCGTGATTAGGTAGGGAAATGCACCTTCCAACTACAACAATTGTCTTCCTCTGGATGAGGTAATTCAAACTTGTTAAACGGCAGGACTCACGCATTCGTCCGACATTTTCATTGTTCCTTTCAAAAGATTAAATTTTTGTTAGGCTGGTTTAAATGAAGGTATTGAAGTGTCAAGGAATATACCTCATTCTTTTGACACTTGAATATCGTCATTTAAACCAAGCCTAACATGAATTTAATCTTTTGAATGGAACAGTAGAAATGTTGGACGAATGTTGGAGTCCTGCTGCTTAGCGAGTTTGAATTTACCCCATTCAGAGGTAAGATTATTGTTGTAGTTGGAAGGTATATTTCCAAATGTAATGTAATGAATTTATCACTTTTCGATTTTATTTATTCATTACGCAACTTTTAATCGAATTCACGTTGGACTTAATTAGTGCTTATTCTAACACACAATTTTTAATTGAAATTATTCAATACGCGATTTTTAATCGAAATTATTCAATACACAATTTTAATCGAAATATGCGATTTTAATCAAAATTATGCAAAACGCGATTTTATTTAAAGTACCATAATGTCAAGCAAAATGTGCGCGACACAAAAAGAAAACATAAAAAAAATCCAAAACAATTAGGCATTAGAAGCCATTACATTCATTCTTCCTCGTCACACAAGTCAATCTGGTTGCCCACTACAGTCCCTGGGGCACCTTCTTTTGGTTGAGGACCAAAATAGCATGTCCTCCCGCTCCTCCTCAACCTCGACTGATTGTACACCGGCAACTTCGAACCCTTTTTTTTTCCGGAACCATCACAGACAATTTCGTGCCATGTCATAGGCGATTTTTCTTTCTTCTTGTCATCACCCTGAACGTTATCCTGGTTCTGATTTTGAGACATATCTACATAGAAAAATTGGCGATCAAAACCTAAACTAAACAACAATGCCATAAAATCATAAAATCAAAACCTAAACATAAACCTAAACTATCATCAAAACCTACACCTAAACGTAAACAATTCTAACAATTCTAACCTAAACTATCCTAAAATCATAAAACTTAAACCTAACAATTCTAACAATTCTACAACAAATCGTCAAAACAATAAAACCTAAACATAAATCTAACATATCATAAAATCAATAAAACCTATATAATCGAAATTTAATAAAAAAAATAAAATAATTCAACCACAGAACATCAATGCAATAGGATTCAAAAAACTTACTTGTTTTTGTGATTGAAATTGGCTTCGAATGGCTTGAAATGGTTGAAAATCGCACCTAGGAGAACCAAAAACGTAACAATGGAGTTTTGGAAACTCCCATGTCTGTTCTGTTCTTATAACAGAACTTCGGTAGTTCACTGCCGAGGTTTTCCTCTGTAGTTAGCTGCAACCGGTTTCAATCAAATTCGGCAGTTAACTGCTGAGGGACATTTGAGTAATTTACTCGTGTTTTTCAGCCCTATCAAATGTGTCAACATCAATTTTCCATTCATAATAGTTAAGTTGTGTTTGCTTTAGCGGTGAAAAAGAAAAAATTGTGTCTATCAAGAAGTTTCAAAAAACAGTTTTGTAATTTTCACGATTCCGTCGCTTTGAGACGCGATGTTTCAACGTGACGTGATTTCTAACTTAAATTCAAACAAACACTTAATTGATTTTTTGTTGATAAAAACACTTAATTGATTTTGATATCATTGATGATAGAAACTAGAAATAAGATTACTTCTGAAATTATAAATCCATCTATACTCGAAAGGAAATCTATAAACGTTTTGTTTTTATTCAAAATTTGGCACACCGCCCCAATAGTTTATTGATAAAGTAACTGATGTTGGTAAGAAATGAAATTATGAGTTAAGTTCTCGGTCTAAATGTTTGTTTCTAAGAACACACTATAAGAAACAATTTTTACTTGAAAAAAACACTATAACAAACATAAACATTTTTATATTATTATATTTTACATGTAAATGACACCCCATGGCAAGTGGGAATTTCTTATATTTTTTCTCGAATAAGCAGCATGGTCGGTACCATTAGCCTTAGAATGCTTGTCTGCACACTTGTTGTTCTTTTTTATTATATATAAAGTTTAGATAAATCAGAGTATCTGACTACGAAGGTTTATCAAAGGCATAACATATCTCAAAACTTAAAAGAGTATTTACAAAAGGATTTTTACTTTTACCGCTAAAAATGAATCCACCGTAATTAATTATTTATTTTTAATTATAACAGTGACCCAAGGATATAAATATTTTATAAAAAAAATTAACAATAAAAAGATTCTCTCTCATCATTCAATAATGCCTACTTCATTCACCAATTACCTTTTCTGTCTCTATGCTTCATCAGTATCACCTCACTTAAAGCATAAAAGTACCATAACATAAAAAAGTCCCTGCCATCCAAAAAGATCTGTTTATCTTTTTTCTCTGCCTTTTCAGATACCCTTTCAAACCCTTCAACTTTGTTTCTTCATTATAATTTCCATTTCAGTCCTTTACCTCACATACAAAAAAACAACCATTTTTTAGCTTCATATTTGATTCAAAGTTATTAAAGTTTTGATTTTTTCAACTTGGTCTTTGAATTCTTGATGGAGGGTAAAATATTTAGGATATGTTTTATTCTTATGATGTTATTTGCTACATCATCAGTGTTGGAAGTGGGTGGAATTGGAGTTAACTGGGGAACACAGTCAACACATCCATTACCACCATCTACAGTGGTGAAAATGTTAAAAGATAATGGTATTCAAAAAGTTAAGCTTTTTGATGCTGATCCAAATATTCTTGATGCTTTAAAGAAATCTGGGATTCAGGTTATGGTTGGTATACCTAATGATTTGCTTTATACTATGGCTAATAGTCGTCAAGCTGCTGAAAAATGGGTTGCTAAGAATGTTTCAGCTCATGTTTCATCTGGTGGTGTAGATATCAGGTTGGTAAACTCTTTTCATTGATTTGTGTTGAATTTTTAATCTTTGGTTTATATTTTGATTCTTGTATTGAGTGATTCTGTTATTTGTTCTGCATTTTGGTTATGATTGTTTCAAATTAGGAGAGGTGAGAAATTTTAGTGGTTCACCACAAAAAGTTTTAAAAACTTTTTACATAAAATGAGTGTTTTTAGTCCCTACAAAAGCAAAATAGGAATTAAAATTGGACAAAATTTATGTAGGGACTAACTTGAAAAATTATAAATTTTATAGTAACTAAAGTAAAAACATATTTAACCAAGGGATTGAACTCGAGTAGTTAATTAGTTTCACCAAAGAGGAATTGTTCAAGAGAATCCGAGTTTGATTCCTGGTTGGAACGATTCTTGACGGCTAACCAAATTACAAGGGCCCTTCCCTAAGTAAAAACATATTTAACCATATATATACAAGTAAAGTAATAGGTTCTGCAGTTACAATCACATACACAGACACAAACACATTCTGTTAATGTCAATAATCTTCAACACGTCAAGTAGATGCAAGTAAAGAGATTTAATTAGATTTTTTGTTTGGTTTAGAAGAAGAGTTGGAAGGAGAGGAAAGATAACCCTCTTTCTGTTTGGTTCACAAGGTAGGAGAGTATTTTATTGGAAAGAAAGGGAAAATTTACATTTTTCACTGTTATAAGCATTTAGTAAGAAAGTTTTTGCAGGAACTTTTTATAGGATGGTTTATGTAAGATTTAAAATAGTTACTCCCTTCTCTTCTGCATTTGGCGCGGTGAAAATATCATTATGTTTGTCTTGCTGTGAGTTTGGCAAGTTTGTTGCCCCAAAGACTGTTTTATGTGATTCAATACTTTTGAGGAGTAATGGTATTTAGCAATTTTAGAAATATAGCATTGCAATTAAAAAGATACTTCCAATGTATGGAAATTACTCGCTGTTCCTTTGGAATGCTTAGCTGAATCCATTTCAATGTGTTTGGAATCATTGACTAGGATTTATATATCCTGCTGGTTTTTCTATTTGCTTTTTCATGAATGACATTATAGTTTTAATCTCTGCCAAAAAGAAGATGTACCTTGGTTCTTCATCCTTATGGCGACATAAGAGACTTTCAACTACTTTTTTGGCGACATATTATCTCTGCATTCTTGCTTTAAAACTACTGTTGTTTGCCAGCACTGAATGCAGTGGATTAAATTTAGCTGCATAAGGGTGAAATTCAGATGTGATCCAAAATTCTTGTCACTTGTATGAGTATTAAGCTGTTGTCAATGCTTTAATGAAATGAGGACTTAAAGTAAGACATGTTTTCAAATTTGATACTGACCTGGTAAGAAAAAATATATGATTGCATGCATAAAATCTAAAGTTTGATATGTCTTCCTAGTTTTTTGGGGGCTGAGTGCATGCATAAAATCTAAAGTTTGATATGTCTTCCTAGTTTTTTGGGGACTGAGTGCATGGTTTATAAGTTGCGGTAATACTGGAAACCTTTTTATATTGCTGTAAAATACAGGCAATTGCGGTTGTGATGTGTTGTGTGTGCTTTTGCTATGTTTTCCATTTCTTAATCTGTTGGGACTGATGGCATTTCTTCAACTGTTAAACTAATGATGATTTATATGTATTTCAATGTTGCAGCTGTCCATATTTTCTATAACTTAATTTCATGCTTTTTTTTTCAAGGTACATTGCTGTTGGAAATGAACCTTTCTTGTCAACTTACAACGGTACCTTTGAAGCCACAACACTTCCAGCTCTTGTAAATATCCAAAACGCTCTTATAAAAGCTGGTTTGGGAAGTTCAATCAAAGTCACTGTCCCTTCAAATGCTGATGTGTATCAGAGCTCATCAGGGAACCCTTCCGATGGTGACTTCAGGACAGACATCCATGATCTCATGGTTCAGATTGTCAAGTTTTTGAGTCAGAACAATGCTCCATTTACCGTGAACATCTATCCTTTTATTAGTCTTTATGAAGATCCCAATTTTCCAGTCAACTATGCATTTTTCAACGGTTTTAGTGATCCTTTAAACGACAACGGAAAGATCTACGACAATGTCTTTGATGCTAACTATGATACTCTAGTATGGGCGTTGAATAAGAATGGTTTTGGTAACATGCCCATAATTGTAGGAGAGATCGGTTGGCCTACAGACGGAGACAGAAACGGAAATCTTCAACTCGCACAACGTTTTAACCAAGGCTTCATGACTCGATTTATTGCCGGAAAGGGGACTCCGTTGAGACCTGGTCCTATGGATGCATACTTGTTTAGTTTAGTAGACGAAGACAACAAAAGCATTCAACCGGGTAACTTTGAACGTCATTGGGGATTGTTTTACTACGATGGACGGCCGAAATACCAACTTACCATTGGATCAAGAACCAACGGACTAGTAGGTGCTACCGGAGTCACACATTTGCCCAAGAAGTGGTGTATTTTGAAACCCTCAGCGAACCTGAACAGTGATCAGGTTGCACCAAGTGTGTCTTATGCTTGCCAAAATGCAGACTGCACTAGTCTTGGCTATGGAACTTCGTGTGGCGGTTTAGATATCCGCGGTAACATCTCATATGCGTTTAATAGCTACTATCAGGTGAATGATCAGGTTGATGGCGCTTGCAAATTTCCCGGTCTTTCCACTGTCACCGACAGAGATCCTTCAACTCAGGATTGCACATTCCAAATCATGATCCAAACTGATTCCGCGAGGAGAATCGAATCTCTTAGAATAGTACTGTTTGCTTTTTTGGTTGTTGCTTTTTTGTAATCTTAAATAGTTTAAAGATTCTGGATTTTTAATTCATTTTTGGATAAAGTAAACTGTATTTATTTTGATTATCATATTTAACAAATTGGATGTATACTGCCAAAGGAAAACTACATGTTGAAGACAGCAGAAGATTATTCGCGGTGTTCAATAATAATTGACAAAATTTCCTTAAAATCTGGAATTCAGATTTATAGTATCACATGCAAATGTAGCAACTTAAAATAATTGTTGGCAACATTCCCTTAAATCACGGGAAGAGTTTTATTTTGGAATCCAGATTTTAGTGAATAAATCCTTGAGATTATCAAAAATTATTGTCCACCAACTCCACAAGTCATGAACAATCATTAATCACATACCATAAATCTATAACACAAATCACAATACTAAAAAATACTATCTATAAAATAAAAATATGGTTGAGACGTGTGAAAAATTCCTCCTTGATTCAAAAGGCTCTTCCAAAAAAATTCCAAGTAACATAACTACGAGAAGATTATCATTGTTAACCATATATATGGAGGAAAAATGAAACATTTTTCAGTAAAAATGAATTAAAACAAAGTTTATGAAGATCAAAATAAGTTTGTATCCCTTACGTTTTTCGTTATCTCTCCCACACAACTGAACCAATGCACCAGTTCTATGTATATAACTAATATATCGTTCAACAACTATATAGCTATGAAAGATGAATATTATAGTTTATCAGATTTTTTGTTGTTGTGTTGATTGAAAAGATACATGTTAAAGAAGTCTCACATTGCTAAGAATTGTAAAGGAAGAGCGAGACAAATACTTTATATATATGCTCTATATATGTGTTACAAGATGCACCAGTCAAAAACACTTTAAATTTGCATGATTTTTTTTCTTTCTTATACTCTTGTCCTAGAGTGTTCGTGAGGTAAAGTTAAGTATTTTGCTTTGGAGGGTGTAAGTGTACTGTGAGCGGTAGGCGTTCAGGCGTAGATGTGTCATAACTCATAGCAATTTGCTTACCTTTGATGGCCAAGGATTGACTAACCATAGTTAATTTGGTTAGTAAGCTAAAATCATAAATGCTTCCTATGTAACATTTTGGTTATATATCTTCTAGTTTATGCGACAGATAGACACTATCTTGCCAACTAGCAGAAAAAAGCATAAATGCTTTTTGCCTTCATTGTTCTAAATTTAATTAGATGCTTTAGACACTATCTTACCAACTAGCATAAAAAAATGATAAATCCTTATTTGATGATGCAAACTGGGAATTAATTTGTAAATCAATGTTGCTACTACTCTTAATTATTTTGGTATTTTTGAATTTTGATCTTGGAATATATGATGGTGTCCTCTGATAATCCTGAACAACACAACAAATTCAAAGTATACCAAATTGATTGGATTTGATCTTCATAGAAAAATTGTCTCATTTAAGCCAACCAATATTACCAAATTGTGAAAATTTGGTGTGTATAGTAATAGAATATTATGCTATATTAAGCTAAGTGGAATACTATGCTAATGAAAATGTGTGATTTTTAGAATTATGTTGTTGTCTTATGATAAAAAAAATATTGATTAATTCTTTTTTTAAAATGTTTATGTATTGATGATTTGTCTTGGCATCAATCTGGTATTGTCTTGGAATTATCTTGTCTTTATTGGACTCATACCTCATCAGGTTTAATATAATTTAGATCAAATTCGAATTTAAAATTCATTGGAACTAATGTTAAGGTTGGGTTCGAGTCACACACAACCCAACCTAACATGTCCATTATGAACCCTAGAGAATAGAAAAGATATGTGAAGTGATAATATAAATGGCAAAGTAAAGATGATAGTATCTCATGTATTGTATTACTTTTATCTAGTTTTATAAGATAAATGTGTTTGAGAAATAAATTTGTTGAAAATGAAAAACAATTCCTCCCCCAAATGTGTGTTGCTACTACCTTCAAATTTACATTTTAAAATGATAGTTAAGCATCTCGAACCCTTTATTTACTCTCTATATTACTCTTTCGAAGGAATATTACTCTTATACAAATATTCAAGTAAGGTCATGCTAGGACACATATTAAAAATCCATAAATAGGACACATGTTAGTATTTCTCTTATTCTTAATCTTTAATTGGTTATGTTAAGTGACACTAGTATTTACTATAATTGATGAATATTACTAGAGTTTCCCATACAAATGAGTCATCCAAGTTCCTGATGTGATGTAAGCTTCTGTACCAAAGAAAAAGAAGGCAAAACGAGAATTTTTTTTTGAAATTGCAACAGGATTGTGCAAACACTTTAACATAGACACTTTAACATAGGCAAAAGCATCCATCAAAAGGGACCTCAATCATCTTGAGTACTAACTCCAAACAATAACTACACTTCTTACCAAAAAGACTACAAACTCACCAACTCAATAAATACCATTACTTAGCACCAGTAGGAGTTAAATGAAGTCACCAAACACGTTCTATTTTTAAAAACATACTCCACCATTTTTAGTCCCTTCATCAAAACACATTCACCAACTCAAAATGAAGTGTAGTAAATGAAGTCACCAAATACTCCCTCCTCAAAAATAAAGAAACCGAGCCTGTAGTACTCAAAATATCAACTCAACTGAACTACAACCCCTTCACTAATTTTCCTCCAAAGCTTCACGTTGTTCCTTCCTTCCTCCCTTAAAATATCAACTCAACTGAACCAATGTACACAAACGCTGCCATGAACTTCAGTTTAACTACAGGTATGTGTGTTTTCTACATTAATATTTGGGTTTGAATATAATACTCAACATTATTAGTTGCACTTTTTTAGATGTTTTGTTTTCGTCATTGGATCTGATTCTACTATCCACTTAATTTCATTCCATTGTGTTGTGTTGTTCTAATCTTTGTTATATCTTTATCTGCAGTCTCCATGCAGCTTCAGAGCTTCTGTGTGACCACTTTTGTTGAAGATGATTATCATATACCATGTGTTTTGTTTGCTGGTTCATCAATGTTATTTTAATCATTTTAGCGACCGTGATTTCCTTGATTAAATAATAAGGTAACAAAGTTTCTATCTACCATAAATCTAATTATCTTACTCTCATTTTATATTAAAAATCTAATATTCATCTAAAAAGGTGGATTCCTTCTTCTGTTTAGAATTATAGGATATTGTATTGTAATTTTAATTACTTAGGCTTACCATGACGACCTTAACTATATAAATAACTTTTACTAATTATCCATCTATCACTTTAATTATACATTTTTGTACTATTAAACCTTAACATCAAACTTTCATTTCTTATACAAAAATTCATGAGTGTTATTATACAATAAATTTTACATGTTCAGATTATCATGGGGTGTATCGTAATGTTTCGTATTATATAATCCGAAATGAGCTAAAACATTTTGGATTATATAATTCAAACGGTCACAGGGCAGAACATAATGCATCTTTTTTACACTAGTTTTTAACCTGACAGTTTTTTAAACACATTGTAGGTCCGGTTCAAAAACGTTGATTACAACATGAAATTGCATATTAAAAAACAATTTCGACAATTTGTTTTGCCGGAGACTACCTCTATGCATGCACCGTCAAAAAAAGTCACCACTAAAGGAGCTTCAAAGGAAAATAAACATTTTATTCGGTCGACAAAGCGATCGCCTTCGCTCTGGGAGATTGTTGATTCTCAAGAACAACAGACACATGCTTCACAGCCAAATTCAACAGAGGCAGGTAGAAAGAGTGCACGGAAAAGCAACATGTCTCCTAATCCTCCTAAGCCAATTCCCAAAAATCCTAAGTCAATTCCGGTTAAAGTCCATATACCACACAAAGAACAAATCCCACATTGGTTGCATGAATTTATTGAAAAGGTGGTGGATGTAGCTGATGATGGTCATTGTGGGTTACATGCAGCTGCGGGTCTACGTAACTTGAGTGTTGACGAACACCAAATAATCCGTTACCAGCTGCACAAAGAGATAATCGGTGAAGGAAATGTTCGCTATCAGCGGATGATTAATGATGATAAGCAGTATAAAGAGGTCTTGAACGCTCTAACCTTTTTCGGTATTGGTCCTACACCACCAGATAAATGGATGACCATGCCGTGATTTCTTTGATTAAATAATAAGGTAACAAAGTTTCTATCTACCATAAATCTAATTATCTTACTCATTTTATATTAAAAATCTAATTAAATCTAATATTCATTTAAAAAGGTGGATTCCTTCTTCTGTTTAGAATTATAGGATATTGTGTTGTAATTTTAATTAATTAGGCTTACCATGATGACCTTAACAATATAAATAACTTTTACTAATTATCCATCTATCACTTTAATTATACAGTTTTTGTACCGTTAAACCTTAACATCAAACTACCATTTGTTATACAAAAATTCATGACTGTTATAGAATAAATTTTAGATGTTCAGATTATCATACTTATAGATTAAATTATAAGCAAAATCAACTATTTAATTTGTCAGTATAATCATATCTAGATTGCCCAATATGTGTATATTATAATTGATAAGCAAAATCAAGTTGGACAGATTTTCATATTGAGCTTAACGATTTTCATATTTAAATTATAGTTGATAATAAATGTGTATATTTTGTTCAGGTTTAATAATCAAATCAAGTTGGACACAATATGTTTTCTAATCAAGCCTCAGATAACGTTGACGAAGTAGTTGGATGTTCATCCTCATCTTTTAGCGTAAAACTAACTGAAGTTGTTGCCAAGGTGAGAAATGACGATGGTGATGAGGTTGATTCTAAAACAGTGTCGTTGAAACATATACCAAGATTTCTTATTGACGGAATTCAAGTTATGAATGTGGATGTGAAATGCTCAGCACTAAGCTAGATAAGCTACGTAAAGCATGATTTAATCCGAAAGATTGCGACAAACTAAAAGTGGAGACAGACGATAGTAGGAACCTCATTGCAGATGCCGAGAGTAAATTGGAAAAATATGAAGATAATAAGTAGGCATTGGCAAAGAAGGTGAACGAAATGGAAGAGAAGTTGGAAGAAATGAAAGACAAGTTGAAATCCATGTATAGTGCATCAATGAAGTGAGTAGTGAAATTAAGGTAGAGAACTTTGGGAGTATCCGGTATTATAATACATTCATTGACATCAAAATATATGATATGACAAGCATATTTATAATCTTGAGATAGAAGTGTACCATATCAGTCAAATTACTTCAGTTCAGCGTTCATTTCATACTTTTGAATGTAGTCTCTGGATCTTATATCAGCCTGAAGTTCAAGTAACGAAAAATTGGAAACGAGGCAGTGGTTCATAGGCCTTTTTAATAGGGGAAAAAAAAAGTTTATGAAACGATTACTTGATGAAAAACCAGTAATTGTGGAAACAGTAAATCAATCTAGCTATCAACACCTAAACCTTTGTAACATCTAATAAGGATAATAATAAATGATATGCAGAAAAATTTGATGGAGCATTAACATGATATTTTGCAATAACAGTTGAGTTCGGTTTCTGAGTGAAGGAGAACAGGTACGACGAATACCACTATGTCTCCAGACAATATGACCTAAGGCTGCATATGAGTCCCGTAATATAAAAGTGGCATTTTACAATAAACTGGCTACAAACAACTTCTGAAAAAGAGAGGAGTCAATACTAGCTTAATAAAAGATAAGAGGATTAAAAGTGAATAAAGGCATACATATTCCATTTTATGTGTTTTGGTTCACACTTTTCTTGAAATATAACCGATCAGCTGTGAACGTGATAGTAGATGTATGTGTAATAAAGTAGATATCAAATTCTTTCAAATGAAAAATTGTTTTACCTGCCTAATTGGCTCAGGGACACGATACTTGCAAGTCATCTGAACAATCGCAATGGCAGTCTGGAGTGATATCCTGTGGCCGATTGATATATATATTGGCTTTATGGATCCCTGCGTAGATTTCATGGCCTGGATAACGGTTTGGAAGGAAAGGATGAAAAAAACTAAGCATGCTGAATCAATATATCAATAAAAAAGTGCACAAACACATGGAACTAGATTTTGGCAGCTAAAGTTCAAGCTTTATAACTTGCATTTTTATGAGTATAGCACATCCTTTTTTCAAATAAGGACAAGTGCCATTAATTCAAATTCTTACCGCTCCCCATGTACGCCCAGAGCAACCCGTCAAAGTAATAAAATGTTTAGAAGAGTTTTCTTTGGCTTCTAGAAGTTTTCTCACTCTAGATTGATCGAGACCATCCACATGATGCAACTGGAAAATATACAACTTAAGAACTTTGATATCTACTCAGTACTTCTTAATTCTTAACTACAAAAACATCAGATAGAATCAAATCTCTAAATTCATGGTGAAGGATGTGAGAATATATATATATATATATATAGTGACATGAGTCTTTCCACAACAGATTAGTGAGATTTATACTAACATTCTTTCCAATCCCGATAGTTGGAAGATTAGCTTTAACTCCAATATGACAAGCTAGTCCAAAACCTGCAAAATTTAAAGGTTACAAGCCAAAACTTGTCAAACACACAGGGTAGCAAGTTAAAATTTGTTTGTCACAACAATTGTGAATATATGTAAAGAACCTAAAATGACTTCATCTTTCAAAGGATAGTTATGCTGAATAAGAAGTTGTAACATCGGAAATTGAGTGATAAAAAGTACTTTGACTGAAAGGTATAAACCACCAAGTATTGCCTGGAATGGCATTGATCTATTGGGGTAATTTTCTATCGCGAGTGAAATCAGTGTTCACAGCATTTTCAGTTACATTAAACACCAATTGCTATATTCAATGTAGCAAACTGAAAAAAAATTGAAACAACAGCCAGCCATTCTATGAATTCTGAAGTGTTTTGTTATAACAGTACAGCAACAAAAAACATGGCTCCTAACATTAAAGCTAAGTTCAAAGAAAAGAAAAAATCATCAATCACTTAAATAGATAAACAGTGCATGACTCTGCAAAATGTTTCTATACAGAGCACACTTGCCTCGGGGATGAAGTATTCCATTTCCATCAACCATTAACAACTGTCAACAACATGAGAATAACCTTATCAGATGATGAAAACATCAGTTACAAAAACATCATAAATTACAGAACTGAGTTTTTAGTGCAGCTAACAAGATTGGCACCAGCAACTTGAGTGCTAGATTATGGAAAAACAAGAAGCTCCTAATGCATCAAGCTCTTATGAATTACTAACTCAACAATTACCTGAGGGTAGAAAGGACTGCCACTCCTTTTCATTTTCTCTAGAATATCTAGAAGAACTGGAGCCTACAATCGTAGATGCAATCAAACTATAACAGGTTAAACAAATACTTTAGACACTAAAACAAAGAAAGAAAAGAATAAATAACTCCGTCAATCCTAGTAAAATATTTCAATCACTGGCAAAGAAATAAGAATACCCTACAAGTTGGATCGTGATTCTGTCTACCTAGGTCTGTATTACAAAATTGCACAAATGTAATACTCTCAAACTACCGTAGTAACCTAGAAATCTATATCATTCAATGAATGTTTTCTATTTTTAATTCTTTTGAAGTGCTGGTTAAATGAAAATTATCAAATAAACCATCGACTACGAATATATTTAACAAACACTACAAAATTCCATTTGCTACCTTATCGACTACGAACTATCAGCTAGTTTATCTGCTATAAGTTCATCCTTAACTTATCAAACATAATCTTCGTAATTAAGTGCATAATAGAAGAGAAAAGCAGAACCTCTCGAAAGGCAAGGAAGCCAGGGACATAAGGAACACGAAGAGTGACGAAAGCGAAATCATGGTAAACAATTTGGAGAGTTTGAAAATCTAACACTACAAGTGTACCACACGCTAAGGATGGATCGTGTTTTGAGAAGCTTATATCAACGCCACCAACGTATCTCAATTCTTGTGATGATGATGTAAATTTCCATGTGAAATTATCCTCTGTTATTAATTCTTCCTTGAGATTATCTTGCTCGCTGAAAATAAAAGGGAAGATAGATAAGTGATGAGTATGAAATAAATGTTATAAAGTTTGAAATTTAGAAATGTGGTTACGTTATCCACTTTTGGTGATCTTGTTGTGATGATGGTTCTTCTTCGGCTTGTTCCATTGCTTTGCTTCAAATGAAGTAACACCTAACGCTGTTCCTTTATTTTTGATAAATTCATTGACTTTTTTTTGTTTAAATTATCGGCTCCATGAATATAAAATGACATAAATAATGATTTCTACGATGATATATCTTTTAAAAAAAAAAAAAGGTAAAAAGTAATTTATTGAATTTTTAGATAACAGAGTGCACTAGGTGCATTTTTTTTTTAATCACTAAGTCCATTATCTCTTTTTTTTAAAATACTAAAGTCCATTATCGCTTAATATTATTGTATTACCCTATAAGTAACAATTCATTCCTAAATAGCTCCTATTCTTTTGAACAAAACAAATCCCTCCTATTTTTTTGAATAAAACAAATCACTCCTATTTTTTCTCTTATTACTTAAAGTTAACCCGTAAGCAATATTTTGTCCTAACCTTTTTTCATACTTTTTGAATTTCAACCTTCCCAACCTCCTTTTAATATTCACTCATCCATCTGTTGTGCGTTTCCAATGCAGGTAAATGCAGCTCTCATTTTTATATTTTTTAAATCTCCACCGCTTCACAAAATGACCTTCCTCCAAACATTTGCTTCTTCTAACACGGATTAACTCGACGACGAACGCTAGACCATCTGTGGTTCCAGCTATTTGTCGGCGAACAATAGCTTCAAAGAAATGGTTTACCGTGTATCTGTGAAGACTACTTTCAAAAGCTGTCAGCTATTCAACAACATGTATACCTCCAGTTTGTTTCATCTTCTTTCTTCCAAGGTTGACGATGATGAATGTGTGGTGAGTTGTGTATAGATGGTGATAAAGGAAAGATATTTCTTTTAATTTCCTTCCATTACTATTTAATAAAAGATTTATATATTTTGTTAATTGTTTGAATAAGCAATTGGAAGAGCATAAATTGATGTTGAATTTATTGACGAGGGTTCTTTTATGATAAGAATTTTTTCATTGTAAAATTAGTTTTTATAAATATATGTTGGAAAACATTTTGAATTTTACTTTTCCTCACTCAAAATATTTTTATACTTCTGATTGTTTTAGTGCTTTCAATTTTCTGTATGGCCAAGGTAACAAGGTTTCACCTCATTTTTTATTTTGTTCTGCCTTCAGATGCTTTTATCCTATGGCCTTGATGTAGCACAACCAAAATCTGGGTATATTATAAGAAACTAATGTGTTGTCTTGGCTAAAAAAGGTATAGTTTAGATCTGATTTCTGATTAGGGATTGCATATGAAGTATTTTGATCTAATTGAGGTTATTATTTTGCAAAAACTCAACGACAGTTTTGACATAGACTATGAAGTGCTTTGATCTAATTGAGGTTATAATTATTTTGCAGAAACCCAACGATAATTATGACATAGACTTTGAGGTGCTTAGATCTAATTGAGGTTACTTCACATACACTGTGAATTTTCA
>Ga0228710_1007522_pt1 | contig 16033 bp, 6 predicted proteins | sample MedpolnodulmetaG_FD_177995 | JGI IMG/M metagenome (GOLD analysis project Ga0228710, IMG submission 177995) | Root nodule microbial communities from Medicago polymorpha collected in Santa Monica, California, United States - pink nodules | ecosystem: Host-associated > Plants > Roots > Nodule... | reverse complement strand
AAAGGGGGCGCGCCACTTTGTTATATTTTTGCACAAGATCTTCAAATTCTTTGCACAATATATTTTGTTATGAGATCTACATATTTTTGGCATGAATCCTTGCACCATATATTTTGTATGAGATCTTCATATTTTTGGCACGAATAAGCTCCAATTCCCCTTTCTTTTGCTCCAAGACTAAATCTTTTGAATATTTGTTCCTGAAATATAATAACTTGCAATAGAAGTAAAATAGTTCTAGAAGGAAATAAAAACATATTAAATCTAATTAAAATAAACTTAAATATTAAATAAAAGACACTAATTTAAAGACTAATTATTGACTCATCAGATAGTAAGGGATATACCTAAGAACATACTTGGAGAGAGTAAGTCTTCCGGCCAAGCTAAGACACTGATGTTTTCAGCCGTTAAGTCTGCTTTGGATTTTCTCAATAATATGATTGAATTTTCCTCTTGTGGTCCTCCCAGGATCAATATTGGCCCCCAAATATTTTCCCAAGCTAATAACATGAGTGTATCATGTGTACTGTAAGATATCCTCCCTAAGTTGTTGATCAACATTCTTGGAGAAGAAAATCTGAGTCTTTTGATTGTTAATCTTTTGACCTGAAGCTTCACAAAAGAGATTTAAACAATGCATAATGCAATGTGCTTGCTCAATAGAAGCCTCTGCAAAAAGAAGAAGGTCATCAACAAAGAGAAGATGAGATATTAGAGGTCCTGATCTACCTACACGCATAGGTTTCCAGTAATTAACTTATATCTGGTTAGCAATTATATGAGATAGATTTTATTATAAAAGTAACTAATAATAGAAACACTTACGGATGTATATGCAATTTCGATGTCTCATATATTTAGAGATCGGAATGATTATTTACAAATGTTTATGCCCTTGGCTAGCCAGCTTTAGATGCACCGATGCACATAATCAAAGACAAGAGCAAACCAGGCTTAATTATTTGAATAATTATTGATAGTCAACCTTTTCTCTATACCACTCATGTACACACCCCATGTGGCAGGGATATTTTAGAAATTTCACCTTACCACCATTCTCTGAACCATATAGACACATATCACAATTCTGTATGGAGGTTCAAAGGGTGTATACCACTAAGGTGGTTTATGTATCACCACTCTAATTACTTAGGCTGAGCCACCTAGGTATATAAAGCGGCCCTCTATTTGAAGTGAAATCTAGCAAAGTTTTAGGGTTTTTCAAAGGGTCATTGAACCCACTCCATGTGATGGTTGACGATGACGTTTGTCCATGTAATTAAGCTACGTGATAATTCAACTTGGAAAAGTATGTAAAAGAAAAATTGATTTGGTATATTCAATTGTGACGATCCTATTGATAAATAGTTGATCAATACACTACAAGGATTTGGAATTCTGTCTTATCAATGCAGTAGTGTTAGATCCTTTTGAAAGAGAATTTTGCCATCCATAAAGGTCATACTTGACTCGAGAATTAGTCTCTACAGTTATGCATAGAGGATACCTGATTAAAAGAAATAGGCATCCCCAAATTAAATGATGTTTAATCAATCATTTAATATTTTTCTTTTTTAATTATTTTTGTCTACGTATTTGTTCAAATATTTTTCATTTTAATCTTGTCAAGTATTTCTAAGCATCTCCGACAATTTGCTTTTTATTATTCTTTTATGAAGTGCTAATGACATCAAAGAAGTTTTTCCTATTGTTAGAGATGAGTGAGGTAAGTGACGGAACCAAGAATATGTCTGAAAAGTTTGGATGGTGAGATAGTTCTTTACAAAGTAATAAAGTTAAGGGCAATGATATTCCAAGCGAAGCATAATTTCATGAACTTATCCCAAATTCACCGCCACCGTTGGATCTTAAAAGAATTTTGATTTGAAATGAATTCATTTTATAAAATTATTTTTGATATAAAATTTGTTGAATACAATAAATTAGTTAAAAATAAATTTTGAAGATACAAACAAAATTTTAAGTTCAAGTTATGAGGATATGGGTGAGAGTGGTAAGGAGGAATATTCATAATTAATTTAATTTCTTCAAAAAGGAAAACTTTAAAAATTTAATAAGGATTAGAGTGGAAAAAAGGAAAGGAAAAAAAAGTTAGTGCATTCTAACAAATATGAGTGTGGTTTTTTTTTTGTTGCGGTGGTCGCGTTCGAACCCCAGACCTTGCATGTATATTATGCATTGTCCATATCAACTAAGTTAAGCTCACGAGGACATATCTGAGTATGTTTAAAACACTAACCAGATGTCTAAGATGATTATCATATTTATTATATTTATTAACATGTAAACATTTATGTGTATTTACATAATATCCCTTCCTTAAAAAAATCCCTCATTGTATTAATGATATATTATTATTAATGAAATGTTATAAGCATCTTTATTTTAAAAGAAAAATGTTTATTTACATATTAATAACTATAGTTACTAAAAAAACATATTAATAACTATGGAAAATAGGTTATGAGTTCAACTCAGTGGTAAAAGATTAACTTTGTAATTTTAAGAGGCATTGCTTAAATATCATAAGAAACTGTTGTAAAATGATAGTTTACATTTCTCTAGTTTTTTTAAATAACTTTAATGAAAGAAACAAATAAATTTTTTCCATTTTTTTACTATCACGTGAAAATTTAAGGAAAGATAACAAGTTACACTTTAAGAGCATCTCCAAGAAAGTCTTACATAGACACAATCTCAAATAAAAAAAGGTTTAGGTACACATAAATAAAAATAAATTAAAAGAAATGTGCACAAACATGGCCACTATCACCCAAAAGTACTTGAATGAGATGGTAAAAGATCTCTTCCAACTTAACTGGAGATCCTAGAATTCAGTCTAATGAATGCAGCAACGTTAAATCATTTTGAAAGAGAGTTTTGCCATCGATAGAGGTCATACCTGACTCGAGAAATTAGTCTCTATAATTGCGCGTAGAAAATACCCAATTAAAAAAAATGGGCATCCTAAATTAAATGATGTTTAACCAATCATTTAATATTTTTCTCTTTTAATTGTTTTTATCTACATATTTATCCAAATATTTTTCATTTGAAATCTTGTCAAGTATTTCTAACCATTTCCAACAATTTGCTCTTTATTATTCTTTTATGAAGTGTTAATAACATCAAACTGGTTTTTCCTATTGTTAGAGATGAGTGAGGTCTATTGTTAGAGATGAGTGAGGTTAGTGACGGAACCAAGAATATGTCTGAAAAGTTTGGATGGTGAGATAGTTCTTTGCAGAATAATAAAGTTAAGTGCGGTCTTGTTCCAAGCGAAGCATAATTTCACGAACTTATCCTGAATCCACCGCCACACTTGGATCTTCTTTAGCACAAAGCATGGATGGTGGGATAAAGGATGATGTCATGCTACAGTCACACGTCAAAAAGCTACAAGGAATTCGTGATGTTTTCACTAGAAGCAACATTACCCTTTTAGGTGATTTATATTTTCCCCCTTTTTAGTTGTATTTTCGCCTCTTTGGTACATTTTCACTATAATTTATCTTGAAATTAACCTTAGTGTAATGTTGCTTTTAGCGAAAAAATCAGACTTCCTTGTAGCTTTTTGACGTGTAACTGTGGGAAGACATCATCCTCTTATCCCACCATCCATGCTTTGTGCTAGATAAGATCCAACGGTGGCATTGAATTCGAGATAAGTTCGTAAAATTATGGTTCGCTTGGTATAGCATTGCCCATAGTAAAAATATCTTAGAATGTATAGTAAAACCGTTAAAAGTGTAAAAAAAAATGTGATAAAAGTGTCTAACATGTTATTTTCAATATTATTTTTTCTTCTATTTAGAGCACTAATTAACAAAACTCGATAAATTAATTGAGTATTTTGGAACCGGTATAAGTCAACTCAAAAGTTGCTATACTAAGTTATAAAAGATGAAAATAAATAAATAGATAAATAAATAAATAAAAAAAGCCGTTAAGACAAAGATGACATCCATTGCATATAGACAGATAGATTGAGTAAATAATCATTCTTTGAATCGAAGAAACATGGAGGTCTTTGCTCGTACTAGCTAGCTAGACATCATGCTAGCTAGCTACGTTGTAGACAGTACACTGTCATATTTGCTCGTGGGCTTGAATAAATGCACATTGCACAGCAACTTAACTTGGGTAAACTTGAGTTGCAAAGAGCTTGAAACGTGGCTTGTCGCACATCACTGAGTGAATGCATAGTAGTAAGTAAATTCTTACACTGTGTGATATCTATCCATTTAAACAACACTTGAATAGTTGCATGTACAAAATCATTGAGGACTTGACGTAGATTGCTTTGTCTGTGCATAATTAGGTTCAACTAGAACTGCGTGCAACAAACAATATCAATATATTTTCCCATTGATATTTTTGTTTTTCTTCTGATTTACAATTTTTTTTATAAATGGGATGGCATTGGTCTAAAACAAGTGGTTAGTGAGAGAGTGAGAGAGAGTTGTGGTAGCATATATGGTAGAAAAGATAGAGGAACATAAGTTTAGGTGGTTTAGGTGTATAGAAAGAAGACTTGTAGATTCTATAGTACAAAGAATAAATTATATGGAGGATAATCAGATCATATAGGAAGATCTAGAAAAACTATAAGAGAAACTATTTGAAAATATTAAAGATTAATGAGTTGAATCTAAATATGACTTTTTATAAAACATTATAACCTGTTTTGATTCATATAGCCTCACACTTAATGGAATAAAGATTGGTTGTTGTTGTCATTTATTAATGGTATAAAGTTATTTTAGATTATGTTCTGGACCAGCCAGAAGGTCAATCCCATTATGACACGTGGACTAAATATCTACCAAACAAAGCCGCATCGCCTGAAGGAACACGCCAATACCAGTACACCTTACTCCACTTGAGCACGCCTCCGTGCATCATACACCATACGCGTGTCATCTAACCACCTCCTAATCACACACTGCATCTCACGGATGCAGTTATTCTCACACACGCCTATACAAGGGTGAGTTAGTTTCACCCCAAGATACGATTCACTTTGCCCACGCTTTTTACACACTTTTTCTTGGTTTCAATACTGACTTGAGAGTTGGAATGCTAACATGTCTGCAGACACCTTTCGTTCTACTGCAAAGACTCATCACCACCGTACTGGAGCACCTTTCGTCACTGTTGCCTACATCGGTCTCTTTCCGGACAGAACAGATTACATAGTTTTTATTAATTGTTTTCGTATATTTATTTGTTGTGAAGTGTGAACGTGTCTGGCCTGCTACGTGAAAAAATGATGTAGGGATAGACATGTCCATAAATATATGTACATAGTACAAAACTTAGTAGCAAAATACCATGCAAACAATAGTAAACAGACATGTCCATAAATACATGCAAGACATCAATTACTACGTACTTGTTATACAAAGAAAGATTGATGGTACAAAATGTTTGTGAGTGAAGTGAATGTTTTAAATGGTGAAGCTTTTTAAAGATGAGAGGTGGAGTGTGGCTAGATTTGGCAGCGTGTTAACCGGAAGTATGGCCTGTAGCTCATGGTGTGTGGTCCATTTGGTGCATGTTGAGTCAGTTTTCATAACAGGGCTTTCAAGTTTCTTGCGGTTTTCTAGGCCTTGTCTCCCTCGTGGCAATCAAATTATTAATCTCTTTCTGTGATGAAATGCTTGTGCAAATTCACCACATATCATAGAAAAGTAGAAGAGGGGAAAAATATGATATGATATGATTGTGTTACATTATTTTGCATATTCATGGATGGATACTGGTTATCTTATTTTTGGACCATGATAATAGTTATCTTATATAGTATATGTTGATCGATTAGCTAGCTAGCTAGGTGAATCTATTTCTATATATATTTGGATGACGATTTGACAGAGGGCCATATACATTAAGTTGGTTTGCAACATGCAGTCAGTCACATCGATGGTTGTTTGATCAAAATTAAACGGTCTAAATTTTAAATTTGTATTTAGATTTTAAAACAAATTAAAATTTACATTGATATTTAGATTGTTCGATGTTGATTAAATAATTATTGATATGGTTTAATGTATGCAGTCACATGATTGTGATTCCACACACTTGAAATTCCGTTTGTATAGGTTGAATCATTTGTTTGGTTCAAACCCAGATAATGAAGAAAAAACCATTTTAAAAAAAGGTTGAATCATTTGGTTGCATTTTACAATAGATCCAGGATACAATCCATGTGCCATGTGGTTGCTGAGGTTATTGATAATGACTATTCATGAGCTACCAAATTAGTTAAACTATCCACTGAGCTGGAAACTCGAACTGATTTATTGTGAGATGGATATATTTGTTTGATATGCATAGATTCAAACTATAAAAATACCTGATGGGTCATGCAGCTGAAAGAGAAAGGAACAATTTTAACCTATGAAGTACTACGGACACAGACACAGACACCGGACATGACACTAATAATAATTTGAGAAAATGACATAATTTAATGTAATTATAAGTATCGTGTCAGTGTCGATATTCGACACCAGAACACACATAATCCGAGAAGTGTACGTGCTTCATAAATTTTAACTGTCTCATTAAATTAGTGATGGAGTTATTGTTTAGGTACTACTTTTGTTAAGGGTTGAATTTTTAGCAAGTGTACGGCTAAAATCATAATCATATGCAAGTGTTGAATTTTTAGCACAAACCTAATAAATGGAGTGTTGGGTAAAATAGACTTTAGTTGTCAAAGTTTGGGAGAGTTAATGAATTGGACTTTAGTGCCCTAAGCTTAGAGATACATAATCCAAAACTTCAAATAAATTTGAACTTAACCCCATCTTATTTGTGTATACTTAACTTGTCCTTAAACTACTCATCAATGCAGGACTTGTTATTTAAAAACAAAAACAAAAAAAATACCATAGCAACCTAGTTTTGTTTAACACCAAGAGCAAATTTTTACAATATTCCATACAAAAATGATAAACTGAAATTTAAAGTTGTTAAAAATTACATTAACTTTTTCTTCTGTCAAAAGACAAAGAACATTATTCTGCTCAGGTCAAAAAGGCCAAACAAGTGAATGCCATAAAAGTGGCCATTGACACTATTAAAGAGATGTGACTAATTATGATGAGAGATTTAAACATCAAAATATAATATGTTCAGATACTGTAAAACTTGAATATAAGATGATCCATTTTCATCTCATGATATTTGCACTAAACAGTGTGTTTGTGAGTGGTGTACGTGTTTGGTGAAAGTAAGCAAGATGTTGGCAGTGATTGAGAAGCAGGGAGCTGATAGTGTGTGATGCTGTTAGTATAGCCTAGAATTGATTCTTAGCTGGACCTTGTGGTGGGAACAGAATGCACATGCTTGCACATGTTTCTTGTTCTAAGTTTTCAAGATTTTAGTACCATTGCTTCCCTTCTCGTTTAGGCCTTTATACAGTACAGTCCAATGAGTCAGATTCAACTTGGATTCCAATTACAGAAGATTATTATAATTATAATAATAATGCCCTATATCCAAAGTAACTTGAATTTGTCATCATGTCACCTCTAACACATGATTTGAAGCCATGTTCCTTTGCCACAATTTGACCTTTATGTGCCAAACAAATACTTGTGCCTTCTAGCCAGCCTTACATACCTTTTCTAGCATAAATACACAGCGTGAAAGGTTGTTATAATTAATAGCAGCTCTAAATTGTTAAACACTATGTATAGAGTCCAGCTCTGCTCCATTTACTATGAGTCTACTTTTCCAGAATGTTGCATAGATGTCTAAGTGTCACATAAACTTTTTAATAGACAAGATTAAAACTTTAAAGATTACTGTTTTTTTAATTTAATAAAAAAACAGATTGATTGAAACACAACCCTACTCGTGAACTTGGAACTATTTTGCTCTGCCATCTCGCCTCGCCACGCCACGCTGTCCTGTCACGCCATCTTGCCGCTCCCTCCTGCTACACTGTCTTGCCACTCCGTCCTGTGATGCAATCTTGCGCATCATCGGCTAATTGAAACACAACCCCTGTTTGTTCACCCAACTAGCTTTGTCGTCTTGCCTCGCAGCCTTCCGTTGGTCGTGCCATCCTGCTTCGCCGGTTTCCCAAATCGCTATGCATTCCCCCTTTTTCATTTCATTTTTTCCCTTCTTCCTGCTGTGGTCTTGTTACCTTGTTAGCACCTTCTTCCTGCCATTTGCTTACCTGTAGTCACAGTAAGAATTAATTTCATTTGACATTAGCGACACATTCTTCATGCCCTAAGCATTGTTCAGAGATGACTTTGTAGTGAGAACAACACTGAAACTGAGAAACGTTTTCGCTCTCTTTTTACATTAGAAAAATGCTGATTTTTAAAGTTTTAATCTTGGACAAGTGTCAGAGATTTTGTGCAACAAACCGGAAAACTAGACTCATTAGTAAACGAAGCAGATCCAAACTCACGAATAGAAGCACTAAATTATAAAGTTTGCGAAAATCAATGTCGCACACAATGATTCTATTTAATTCCTTATTCATCTAAACATGCACTATATATTGTTCTGTGTTGCAGTGGACACAAGGACTCATTTATACATCACAATAAAATCAAGCTGTGCATCTTGTATTTTAAAAAGAGATTAATAACTATCAATACAATCTAAAAACCTCATAACCAAGATTGACTAAAAAAACAAATCACTTGAGTAGGCCTAGTTAATTCACTTGAAATATATGATTAATACAAGCTATTTCGAAATATATTAGTAATTAGCCATTTAGAAAATAAATATAAAATAGTATTCATACCAAAACAGAAGTTAGAACAAAATGCAAAAAGAATGTAAGGCATTGAAATAATATTAATAAAGCAAGATTCATATGAAACGCATTTATGTCTGATCTACTTCATAATGGGTATAATATGAGCAATGGAAAAGCCTATTTGTATATTAACAACTTCATAACACTCAACTTGGTAATCCTAATCATTAATTATTTTGTCTTCCAATCGGAAGAAAATTTGGCTTATAAATGACTATTTGGCAACGAAATAACTCTTCTTTAACACCAATCTCTTCGATCATTCCATTACTTAAATTCAAACAGATCGCTTCACTATCTTTTTTTATAAAGAATACATCACCCTTCTTCCCGACTCCAATAGGACGCTGAACACAAGGTAAAGATCCAACAACAAAGAGTTTAATCCACGATTCTTTCACACCGAGTTCGCATAAAACTGATATATGAAAATAATTATTATTTGCATGATTTGAGATTATAACAATGGACATATTTAACACCGCTAGGTGTCTCTCCATCCATTCAAAATTCTCATCGATATCAAGGGGTATTGGCGTTGTAAGGATCACCTCATTACTCAAGTTAAATGATACCAAATTTGGCCCATCGTATGCATATCCCCACCAATGGCAAACTCCTTCCATATACACCTCAGCACCAGCATTACTTCTATCACAAGGAAGCATATCAACATTGAGTTTTCTCCAAGAGTCACTTCTTAAGCTATACATCTCCCAGACTTGCCTAGGCTCCAATGGCACAACTATGAGACTACCAGCAAAGATGTTGTTCTGATGAAACTCTGCATGTCGAACCTTGTAATCATGTCTAACAGAATCATAACCAAATCCATGAAGAGTGGCTGAAGTGGTGTCATGAAATTGGGAATCAATGGGGCTAGGAGGAATGACCTTAAATTCCCCAATAGTTGGGTTCCAGAGCACAATTTTTCTATGATATTGATGGAGACAAAGAGTACCATTAATACCAGATCCCAAAATATCCATATCAATGTCATCCGCTTGAAATGGAGATGGCCAATTTAATATCACCTTATTCTCAAAGCTTTCACCAGAGAGCAAATACAATGTGCAATGATAGTAGTGACCAGGCACGGTCTGCTTTAGGTGCAGACATGTATCATCGTAAGAAGAGTGGTCTTTCAATATGAAATTGTTACAGAACATACTGATGACATTAGGGTTTTCAAACAAATGAACCCATGATTTGTGTACACACGTAAATTGCTTAAGAGCCTTTAGAGAAAGTTTGGACAGAATGAAGAAAGCAACATCATCGGGTATATGATTACTAACCTTATCATCTGAAGAAGCCATAGATTTCTCTTACTCCTCAATGGTGATTAGATGAGATTACTCTTGTTGTAGGTGAATGCCATACAAACTACAAAGGGTTTTATAAACAAACAAATAAACAAAAAAAAAAGAATAAAGTATAACTATTAAAATTATGAAATTTATATTAGTCAACGCTGCAATTTTTTAATTATATTTTACTTTTTTCACTTTTGGTATGTTTTGAAATTTTAACTTTTTAAATGCGACATATTTCAAAACTTAATTGATAAGGAATCGTGATTATTCAGAATTTATATATTTGAGTCATTGTATCTTTCTAAGTGTTTGTTCTATTCTTAATTCATTGTATCTTTCTAAGTGTTTGCGTATTATTAACTAGCGGAAGGACGGGCACTGACATGCCCCATATATCTTCTTTTTTCTATTCTACTTCGCTTTATATGCATTTGATTTTTTTTAATAATATCTATTTTAATTTTATTCGTACATTTCAGTTTTCTAATATCTATGTTATCTAATACTCCATCTAAATGTCAATTTCAATATTCATGTTCTATGCATATTTTGCTTGCATGAAAATCTCAGCAAAAGAATTGTTTATTTACACATTGACTGGAATTTTATCTCAAACAAAAGTAACCTTAGAGGATATGGACAAAAGCATTTAGGAATGGTTTCTTTCTAATTGGAAATTATTACTCTAGTTTAGTGATACTACACATTTATTACTTCACACCATTTCAAAGGAGATTATAAACATCATGACATACCTCATTTTGAACCTGCTGGCAAAACTTCCACAATCGTATATGGTCATCACCAAGTAATACTGTGCAGTTAAAAGAACAAACTTTAGAACAAGAGTAATTTTTTCTTTGGAAAAGACGCACAAAAACCATTGCTTTGACCGCGTTCTAAAACTACGGTGCGCACCATCCTCGAAATCTTCCAATCAAACCCAACAAAAATACACTTTAATCATAAGAAATTTTGATAATCATAACCATCTAGCAAATCCAAACATTGCAGTAATGAAGTTTGACCGACAAAATTATCAAACAACATAATCCCCTCCTTTAATTGTAGTAGCAGTTCGTATATCTCCTTGCTCTGAGGGTGAGAGTGATCTTCAGCATTGAACGCATGCACTTTATTTTTAACTTCTATCCAACTCCAACCAGGAACCTTTTTCACGCCCCTTTCTCGCATCAGCCTAGTGACACTAGCCTTTTCATCCCACATCTTCAAACGCCCATACAGGTCAGAGAGTAGAACATAAGTACTATGATCCTCAGGCTCCAACACTAGCAACATTTTAGCCACATGACTAGCTAATTCAATATTACCACAACTTCTACAGGCACCTAATAAAGTCCTCAACACCATTGCATCGGGTTCAAAAGGCATTGTTTCAACCAAAGCTTTTCCCTCTTCTAGATACCCAGCCCGGCCATAGAGATCAACTGCACAAGCATAGTGCTCCATTCGTAGCGGAATACCAAAATCAGACTCCATAGACTGTAAAATTTTGCGGCCTTCTTCTACAAGCCCATTATGACTACAAGCAGTGAGGACTGCGACAAAGGTTATATGATCAGGTTTCACCTTTTTCTCTCTCATTAAGTAAAAGAGTTCGAGTGCGATGTTTCCTTGTCCGTGTTGGGCATACCCAAAAATGATTGAGTTCCAAATAATTGCATTGTCATTGGAAGTTGCTTCAAAACATTTCTTAGCATCTTCTATGACACCACATTTAGAATACATGAAGATCAACGAACTCCCAACATATTTATTGGTATCAAATCCTACTTTAAGTGACAAAACATGAACTTGTTGACCTAGCTGTAGCGTTGCTAAGTCTGAACAACATCTGATGACAGCTGAAAAAGTATAGTCATCGATTTCTACAAAAAGAGATCTCACCTGCATAAACAACCTCAAGGCATCCTCACTCCTACCAACCTGCACGTACCCTACCAAAACTGAGTTCCAAGTACAACAATCTTTAACATCCATGGAAAAGAAGATTCTCAATGCATCTTCCACGCACCTATTATCAAATCCAAGATACATGGCAATCAAAGCATTAGAAACAGGCACAGAAACCTCAACCCCTCTTTTTATCACCAATCCATGTAAAGATTCTCCACGGCTTTTATGCTCTTTTATAGAACAACCACTTATAACCCCAGTATAACTATAATCATCAGGCTCAAACCCAAAACTCTGCATCTCAATGAAAACATCAAACGCAAGATTTTCTTTCTTGTGAAGCAAGTAAGCCGCAAGCATGGAATTCCACGTAACCAGATCACGACACGTCACAGCACCAACGAACACTCTCTCAGCATCTTGTAGAGAACAGCACTCTGAGTACACCGTGATAATGGCATTACAGACAATATTAAAAGCCTCCAGCCCATGTTTCACAATTTTACAATGCAGCTGCATTACCAAACTATAAAACTCAACACCGTCCAGCAATGTCAAAAGCGGAGAAACCGTGCCATCGTCAATCCCAACACCCTCCAACTCCTGACATCTCATCAACCAAAACGCCATATCAAGATCACCAACTCGCGAATAACCAGCAATCAATGTGTTCCACGACACGTAATTGCATTCCGGCATGTACCGGAACACAACCAGTGCATCATCAACTCTACCACACTTGGCATACATATCAAGTAGTGCACTCCCTGAAAACACATTTTCATTTAACCTCATCTTAATCATAACCGAATGTAGTTGTTGCCCGAGCTCAAGTCTCTGAGCTCGAGCAACACCTTTGAGAGTACTTCCAAATGTGTGATTGTCAAATGTGTGTCCGGAGATTCTCATGGCATTGAGGATTTGCCATGTGGAATCCAGGTCTGCGGTGTTTGTGTAACCTGAAATGACAGCATTCCATGAGACAGTGTCTCGTTGAGGCATTTCGTCGAACATTTGGTGAGCGAGGGGAATTTGTGTGCATTTTGAGTAAGCTGTAATGAGGTTGTTGGATGTGTAAAGGTCTGATATGGAACCTGATTTGATTGCTAAACAATGGGTTGCTTGGAGATAGGGTAATGTAATGTGTGAAGTTCGAATGAGGGAGTGCAACTTCTGCATTCATTCAAAGTGAAGTGATGATAATGTGATTTCCAATGCAAAGATTTTACCGACCAACTTGGGTTATTTTATAAACACAAGTGTAGTCTTTGAATGTATTCGAGATGCATTCACAAGTGTCTAGTAAATGTGATAATTTAATTTTTTTTTTCTGTTGTTAATAAAATGTTTAGGCGAGTTGCCGAGTTCTCAATACAAGATTAAATTAGAAAGAAAAAATATAAAAAGACAAAATTGTTATCTGATTATAACATAAAAAATTAAATCAAAAAATGAAATAAAAAACAAAGAGTTACGTGACGAATTATGTAATTTTGCCTATTATCAATTATAGGCAACTCATTATTATGATAAAATTTGGTCCCGTTGACCGTGGGGATGACAATGGGTGCCCAATGAGCACGTAGTATAGTACTCCTCCCGCATACCAGCATTTGTAAAAAATACCGGTATCCATACCCGAACCCGTACCCTTGTGGGCAACAACTTTAGTGTTCTTCCTCATACCTTAGAGACACCTAAGTGCTCATACCCGCACTCATTACCCACACTTTAACTATATAAAAACAATAAAAAAACATCACAATTGAAAATAAAACCATGATCCCAAAATTTTCAAATCAACTCATAAAATAGTATGACTCATAATATTTAGCGAAATAAAAAAAAACATCCAAAATATCCCTCAAAAATTAAAATAAAAACATTCAAAATACATATAAAAAAGTGCATACTAAAATAAACATCAAATTGATTTAAGGTATAAAGGTAAGGATGAAACGATTACTCTATTAATTTTTAGGTTTATGTATAGACTTAAATAACCAAATAAATTAAATAATTATACACCAACAATAAATAAAGTATTTATTATATTATATAAATATATATATGCCGGTTGCGAGTCTGTGTATTGTAGTGCATTTACCCGCATCCATACCCACTTAAATTTTTGGTTAATTACTCATACCCATTAGACATGGGTCCAATTGTCATCGCTAGTTGACCACCTCCACTATGCATTCAATTTGGCTCAATGACAACACATCTGGCAGCCATTTTAACATGCACATTAGGCCATATGCACCAGCCTTAACATGTGATGGTTAAACCCAAAATAATATGAGGATTTCCTTTGTGTTTAACTATTTTACATTGACATCAATTTTATTTTTTTTACAAAAACAAAATGATATTCATTCATTCAAAACCAAAGATTACATCATTTAGCACCGCTAAAAACGTAAAGGATGAATCAGCGAACAAATTCACAACATCCAAGTTAAAAGCATACAACGACATAATGCCTACAAAAATATATGATAAAATTAAAGTGACCGGAATATCCATGGCCTCCGGATCTGCAACGTTGACGCTCAAATCTTTGATTGAATAATCGATCTTCAATATGAACTAAATGAACACCACAAGAAGACGGGAAATCAAACAACGCTGCACAAGACGACGAACAACAAACCACCACACTTAGATGATGAAATCACTAAGAAAAAACCTAGATCTATATGAAAATCACTTATTTAGATTGAAATATAGAGAAAAAGATGAAGAGGGGTGATTTCAGGTCAAGAATTGACCCAAAACCACCTCTCAATGAAAAATCTAAAAGAGAAAACCTAGAGAGAGAAAACTAGAGCCGACTTATTTGTAAAAGCTTGAGAATTGAAATTCTGATTATTATTACATTGACATCAAATGATCTATCAGTATTTTTCTATGTCACAATATCAATTTTAAAATAAAGTGATGAGATGTTGCAAAAAAGTAGGAGTAGATTTTTACAAGTGTAAAAATGTTTTACGATGACAATTCATACACTTTAATTCCATAATAAAATGCATTTTTAATTATTAATTAAGAGGAGTGTTATGAACGCTCTTTTTTTAACTCTTTTTCTAATACTCAATATCATTGGGTGAAATCAATGTTGACTTATCATTGTATGTAAGATTTATTTTCAAAACATGAGATCCAAATTGATTCACCAACTAAAAGAATGTGCAATAAAAACTAATTATTAATTAATAAGCACTCCTTTCTTTGTGAAGTATCCCAATTGCTAGAAATTTCTTTTAAGATGAAAAATTGAAACATTCGAAGTTCATACTCCGACCTATGCATGTGATATCGCTACCAACAGATGAGTTAAGGTCACGAAGACTAATGCGTTCTTTTATTCAGCAAAAAATAAAAAAATAAAACCAAAAGAGAGTTGCTTTTTTGACATTCATTGTGTCTTAATAACACAAGTAAATGACCAAAGAACCCAGCGGCAGTTAACTGCCGGCGTGTTTTTTAGTTAAAAGTCAGCGGTAGTTAACTACCGCCGGAGGTATTTTAGTCTTTTACTTGTGTTTTTAGGAAGTATTGAAAGTCAGAAAAGCAATCTTCAAACCAAAATAATATATGGGCCGACATAAAGAACCGGACATAATATGGGCCGGCCCATTGGGTATTTTGTCCTTTTTCGAAGGAAGGGTATTTTTGTCCTTATAATTCAATTAAATTTACAAAAACTGGAAATTAGAGAACGAAATTCATTCATTTGTTCATTTGAGCTCACGCATCTCTGTCTCTGTTTGTTTTTGCGTGTGGCTTTGGTGATGTTTTCAGTTTCACACTTATTTTTCTAACACAAAATGGAACCGAAGCAATGATCATAATCATAATCATAGAGAGTAATTAGCATCACACAAAAATACAAACAAACATCTTTCATTCAGGTATAACTTCTCACTTTAATTCTCATCTTTTTTTTTTTTTTGTTTTTAAAAATTAAAAT
>Ga0228710_1007519_pt1 | contig 16035 bp, 9 predicted proteins | sample MedpolnodulmetaG_FD_177995 | JGI IMG/M metagenome (GOLD analysis project Ga0228710, IMG submission 177995) | Root nodule microbial communities from Medicago polymorpha collected in Santa Monica, California, United States - pink nodules | ecosystem: Host-associated > Plants > Roots > Nodule... | reverse complement strand
AGCACTCCCTTGGGTCACCACACGAAGTTGTCCATAAAACAATGTCCTCAATCCGAGGATGAGAAGCAAGTGATGGTTAGTACTCCCTATGCTAGTGGGGTTGGAAGCATCATGTATGGAATGGTTTGTAGTAGACCGGACTTAGCTTATGCGGTTAGCATTGTGAGTCGGTTTATGGCAAATCCGGGAATTGTGCATTGGCAAGCTTTGAAGTGGGTGTTGAGGTATTTGAATGGGTCTTTGAAGGGCGGTTTGAAGTACACAAGAGAAGCTCAAGGGAAAGACGCTTTGGAGGGATATGTAGATTCATATTTTGCGGGAAATGTAGATACAAGGAAATCCCTATCGGGTTTTGTGTTTACTCTCTTTGGCACAGCTATTAGTTGGAAGGCAAATCAACAATCCGTGGTGGCATTATCTACAACTCAAGCGGAGTACATTGCCCTTGTTGAAGGGGTGAAAGAGGCCATGTGGTTGAAAGGGATGATTGGTGAGTTAGGAATTACTCAAGAATGTGTGAAGATACATTGTGATAGCCAAAGTGCTATTCATTTGGCAAATCATCAAGTGTATCATGAAAGGACAAAGCACATTGACATTCGTTTGCACTTTGTTAGAGACATGATTGAATCAAAAGAGATCGTGGTGGAAAAAGTGGCATCGGAAGAAAATCTGGCGGATGTGTTTACCAAGTCATTGCCTAGATCAAGGTTCAAGCATTGCTTGGACTTGATCAAATTTGTTGAAGAGTAATTCCCTTTTGGAGAGAGCAGCATGGTGGTTGATGGTTAAAGTGGCATCATCACCAATTAGAAGTCAAGGTGGAGAATGTTGTATATTGGCTTCAAATTGAGAATTCAGGAATCCCTGAAATCGCGGCACGATTGCTAGTACCGTGACGCGATTGGATAGGCAGAGAGTTTGGAATTTTGAGATGGAAAATCGTGACACGATGTGGGAAATCGTGACACGATTAAACAACTTCCTCACTAAGTTTACCTGAAAGGGACTATTCACAACGGTTGGATCAGAGATAATCGTGGCGCGATTGGTTGAATCGTGACACGATGGAGGACTGTTGTGACTAGTATTTAAGTGAATTCTGCAGTTTTTTTTTAAGAGAGCTGAAGCTAGAGGCCTAGGTTCACAAAGGGGGGAACTTGAGAGTTGAGTACCTTTGTAAGGAGGGTTTCTAGGGCTGGGATAAACATTGTAAACACCTTGGGTAGTGAGATTGAATCATTGGAAGGATCCAAAGCTTCCTTTGTGTATTCACTAGAGAAAGTTCATATGAGAGTGGTGAGGAAAACAAAGGGTAGAGATTAGGGAAAAGGCTAATTTCTTGTAACCTCTTGTAACATCTTCTCATAGTGGATTGGAGAGCTGCTCTCTCCCCCATAGTAGGTCATATTGGACCGAACTGGGTTACCATCTTATGTGTGTTTGTCTATTTCCTTTAAGCTTGCTTATCTTTGTGCTTGGTTTGTGTTTGTGTCATTTGTTTAGCTCTTTGTGTGTGTTATTGCTTGAAGACACTTAGACCTAGGATTACCACTATCTTTTGCTCCACACATCTTTGTTTTATTTCATTGGTGTGATTCGATTAAGGTTGATTTCACAACATTACCGAATTAAAACATGTCCTGCATATGAATTGAATAGGAGATAAAGAAAGAAACACATTCAATCTAAAAATCTAAACACTAAAAGTAATGATCAAATGAAATCAAGTTCAAATAACAAATGAAGAAGAAAAAAAGCATACAACAAATGAAGAAGAAAAAAAGCATACAAACATATTAAGGTCAAAATACGTTGGTTGGTTGTTGTTTTAGTTCCATGTTGTATCATACCTTGGTTCTTGATTAATTTCATGATAAATTTGATAATGCTTTGACATGTAAGGGCATGCATCTTATTTGACGTTACATGAGAATTATGACATGCAGTAAACGTCATTTAATTGTGAATTGGTAAGGGAATGAGATGTAATAATAATACATAAATTATGAAGCAAGGCAACGAGAGAATAAGGAATGGATTGTCTTGAAAGATATACAAACAAATATAGAATGGTGAGTTGTCAAGAGGTTAACTTAAGAGCCTGAATTAATAGATATACAAATATAGATAGGAAAATGCTAACTGATGCCCCAGAGCACTGGTTAATGATACTAAAAAATAAATTATATATTAGTTATTGCATTGAAAATTGTGCAATCAATCTATAAAAATAAAAAATAAAAAGTTTCTCTTTTTAATAACTTCATTTTTTTTATTCTTAACGAGTGTCCCGAAAACATCGGTTAACATGACCATGTAGATATAAATACTAATCAAACAAAAGGAAATTCACAAGCAAATGCTTAGCAGTGCCGACAGATTACTGTTGAAAATGAAAATACATAGGATGACAGGACCACAAGAATATGCATGCGTATAGTGCTAACAAATTCTTAATGAGACAAATTTTCAATGCGTGGTGCCAACAAATTCTTGATGAAAAATTGTGCACGTAACTTTTATATTCCAATTATTTGCATGTTGGTCTACAAATTAGGATTAGACCAACAAAAGCCACACAAAAAGTAAACTAAATAAATAATTTAAAATATTTTTGAAATATATTAGGGTAGAAGTATCCTAAGAATATATGGTGTTTAATATATACCATACTCAGACTTTTCCTTTTTTAGAGTATATGTCAATAATATTTACTCCTTCCGTCCCTTTTTATATGAAAAATTGTTGAAGACTTAGAGTAATAAAGTTGTCTTAAATATGTGTGACTATTACTAGATTGTCCATAATTAAATATAGATTTAATTTTTTTAGAGATAAATATAGATTTAATGTTAACTTTTCATATACCAAGAGAAATTGTTAGTATTAATAAGGGGTGTATTTGAAAAAAGAGTATAATCAATACATCTAGAAATTTGTATATCATCTTATATTTATCGACAAAACTTTTTTATAAAAAGGGACGAAGGGGGTATAATTTATTGTATGTCATTTTTAGAATACTTTTTTTAAATTTTTAAAATAGTTATAAGTCTTACCTACAAGTTAGATTCTTATTTTCACCTGCTCACGAAATTGGTCCCAAATTTTAAAATCATTTGTTTTTGTCTATTTTTTTATATTTTTGGGCTCAAAAATTGTGACGTGACATGTTTTTATTTTTTGCATATTTTTAAACAAAAAAAATGGTAACAGGAGATATTTTAAATGACATGTCATACGATCTGATAATGTAGAATGATCAAAATTATCTAAAAACTCCCTAAAAACATCAATTTAATTATAATATATCATTGTCCTCGTGAGCTTAGCTCAGTTGGTATGGATGGACAATGCATAATATATGCAAGCTCTGAGGTTCGAACCCGGCCACCAAAAAAAAAATTATGATATATCACTATTTTAAGTTGAAAATTCTAAAAGAGGGAGTAGGGGTTATTTTAAAATGGAGGACCAATTAAAGTCAAATCTATTTATGATTGAAGAATAATAATTGCATGACTTTAAGCTTGTTTCATCATTCATCACCATGTATACTTTTCTTATGCTTCTCACACATATCACTATGTACTATTATAACTAGGCTTAAGCATAAATAAATAGCATAAAATTGAGTTACTTTGATCCTTACACCAATCTAGCAATGAAAATGACATTTTCTCTCTATTAAAGCAAAGAATTGTATCCCTTTGTTTCTCAACCTCATCTTACACACACAAATTCAAACATGAGCAACTTTGAAGAGAGAATTAAGCCACATGCGGTGATAACTCCATATCCACTTCAAGGCCATATCAATCCATTACTGAAGCTAGCAAAACTTCTTCACCTTAGAGGCTTTCACATAACCTTTGTCAACACTGAATACAATCACAAACGTTTGCTCAAATCAAGGGGTCCAAAAGCCTTTGGTGGTTTCACTGATTTTACCTTTGAGACTATTCCAGATGGTTTAACTCCGATAGAAGGCGATGGTGATGTTAGTCAAGACATTATCTCTCTTTCTGATTCAATAAGAAAGAATTTCTATCACCCCTTTTGTGAGCTTCTTGCTAGACTTAAAGATTCTTCCAATGATGGTCATATTCCTCCTGTTAGTTGCTTAGTTTCTGATATTGGATTGACTTTTACTATACAAGCTGCTGAAGAACTTGGTTTACCTGTTGTTCTATTTAGTTCAGCTAGTGCTTGTTCACTTTTGTCGGCTTTGCACTTTCGTACATTGATTGATAAAGGTGTCATTCCACTCAAAGGTAACAATTTATATATGTTCTTTCTTTGTCCATATTGTAAGAATCTGATCCTTTTATTTCTCGAACTTATGCAATAATTAAGTCTTTACATATATTAGAAGTTTGGAAAGTTTGAAGTTAATGGCTTTTGTGATTATGATATGCAGATAAGAGTTATTTGACAAATGGATATTTGGACACTAAAGTTGACTGGATTCCCGGTTTGCGAAACTTTAGACTGAAGGACCTGCCTGACTTTATAAGAACTACTGATCCTAATGATATAATGATAAAATTTATCATTGAAGCGGCCGATAGGGTTCATGAAGCTAATGCTATTGTTTTCAATACTTCTAATGAACTTGAGAGTGATGTAATAAAGGCTCTATCTATTAAGATCCCATCTATTTATGCCATTGGCCCTTTATCTTCATTTTTGAATCAAAGTCCGCAAAATAACTTGGCCTCTATAGGTTCCAATCTTTGGAAAGAAGATACGAAATGTCTTGAATGGCTTGAATCTAAGGAACAGGGTTCAGTAGTTTATGTGAATTTCGGAAGCATCACGGTTATGACTCCAGAGCAATTGTTAGAATTCGCTTGGGGTTTGGCCAACAGCAAGAAACCTTTTTTGTGGATCATTAGGCCTGACCTTGTCATTGGTGGCTCGGTTATTTTGTCATCCGAGTTTGTGAATGAAACTTCGGATAGAGGCCTAATAGCAAGCTGGTGTCCGCAAGAGCACGTGTTGAACCATCCTTCAGTTGGAGGATTCTTGACTCATTGTGGATGGAACTCCACATTGGAAAGCATCTGTGCTGGAGTACCAATGTTGTGTTGGCCTTTTTTTGCTGAGCAGCCAACAAATTGCAGATATATTTGCAATGAATGGGAGATTGGAGCAGAAATTGATACCAATGTGAAGAGAGAGGAGGTGGAGAAGCTGATCAATGAATTAATGGTGGGAGAGAAAGGAAAGAAGATGAGGCAAAAGGCCATGGAATTGAAGAAGAAAGCAGAAGAGGACACAAGACCAGGTGGTTGTTCATACGTGAACTTGGACAAAGTGATTAAGGAGGTGTTGCCCAAACAAAAATAGATTAAAGTGATATATTTTCCTGTAAAGTACTGTATTTGTACATTGATTTTCTCTTATTGAATATATTTCTTTGACAAGCATCAACACATGTGAGTATCGTGTTTAGTGTCTCTGTCTGTGTCCGTGCTTCATTGGTTTACAATTTGGTTGATCAGGGTTTCAACCTTATTCCGCACGTAATTTTTTAGCGATTCATGATTTAGGGTCTGTTTGGATTAGCTTAATTGAACTTATTTACTGGCATAGACACTTAGAAGACTGTTTGGTAGAATTGATGTAAACAACTTCTGTCATGTTCATAAGCTGTTTTCAACTTATTTCCATAAGCTCTCTAAGATTAGCTTATAAAAACAGCTTACAGCTTATAAAAAAACTAATTTAACTTTATTTTATTTTTGCGTTATAAAAATAGCTTGTAACTAAGTGTTTATTATGGTAAGTACTAATACTATAAGCTAGAAATTTAGCTGTTTATCCAAACAGGGCCTTCAGTTATGATGTTATTGCAGTGTATTAGCAAGTAGATTGCTGGTAATAAGTTAATGAGTTCATAATGATGGAACCTATCATCTGCTGGAGTTCCTAAATTGAAGTTGTGATTCTGGCTAATCTTAAATGTTGAGTATATGCATATAGAGTTGAATTTTGCAACTTTGGTTACTAGTCAATTTGCTTAATTGTTTTGCTCTTATTTTTTTGGGCTAAAAACCAGAATCTGTTCTGTTTTATGTGATGAATCCGTTATACTGTTACTATCATATTGTAAGTGTAAAAATGTCTTTTCTATTAATCGAGTTGAATGAAATAAAATTAAATTTTGAATATGCAGAGTGAAGCTGCAGCTTATGTATATTTTGGATGAATGAGTCTTGATAATATCAGATACAGTTTCTATATGTAGCTTGCATAAGCTTAGGAACAAAACTTATGGTGGTGGTCCACAATCATATGTTTTTTCTTGTCAAAGAAATACATTAAACAAGAGAAAATCAATATACAAGTAAAGTACTTCTTTGCAGAAAATAAATCACTTTAAACTAATTTTGTTTAAACAACACCTCCTTAATCACTTTGTCAAAGTTCATGTATGAAGACCCGCCAAGTCTAGTGTCCTCATCTGCCTTCTTTTTCAACTCCATGGCCTTTTTCCTCATTTTCTTTCCCTTATCTCCCACCATCAATTCATTGACAAGCTTCTCCACCTCTTCCCTGTTCACATTCGTATCAATTTCGATCCCAATCTCCCATTCTTTGCAAATAAATCTACAGTTTGTTGGTTGATCACCAAAGAATGGCCAACAAAGCATTGGCACTCCAGCGCATATGCTTTCGGTGGTTGAGTTCCATCCGCAATGAGTCAAGAATCCGCCAATTGAAGGGTGGTTCAACACTTTCTCTTGCGGACACCAACGTGCTATTAGGCCTCTATCTAAAATTTCTTTCAAAAAATCAGATGACAACACCTCTGAGCCGCCAACGACAAGATCAGGCATAATGATCCATAAAAAGGGTTTCTTGCTATTGGCCAAACCCCAAGCAAACTCTAACAATTTCTCCGGAGACATAATTGTGATGCTACCAAAATTAACATAAACAACAGATCCTGTTCCTTTTGATTCAAGCCATTCAATACATTTAGTATCTTCTTTCCAAAGATTGGAATCTAAAGATTCCAAGTGATTCTGTGGACTTTGATTTAAGAAAGAAGCAAATGGGCCAATGGTGTATAGGGAAGGGAACATAGAATAAAGAGCATTCATAACATCAATCTCAAGATCATTAGAAGTATTGAAAACAATAGCAGAAGCTCTATGAAATTTATCTACCATTTCAAAGATAAATTCTAACATCAAATCATTAGGATCGGTTGTCCTTATAAAATCAGGAAGGTCCTTTAGTCTAAAGTTTCGTAAACCTTGAATCCAGTCAACTTTAGTGTCCAAATATCCATTTGTCAAATAACTCTCATCTGCATATCATAATTGAAAAAGTCAATAGACAATAACATAAATGTATAAATATGAAGGTTTTCAATCATTGTCACAATAATAATCGCTATCATGTCGCTATTTTGATATGAAACATAATCACAATCAAATAAGCCGAATGCAACCTAATATACGATCATTGAGACGTTGCAATCTTTATGCTCAGCCTATATCGCGATTGTAGACCTTGTTTTTAAAACCTTGATATATATATATATATATACACTCTCTTAAATAAGAAAAAAAGGAACACAAACCGTTACCTTTTAGTGGTATGAGACCTTTCTCAATAAGTACACGAAAGTGTAAAATAGACAGGAAAGAACAAGCACTTGATGGGAAAAGAATAACAATTGGGATTGCAAGTTCTTCAGCAACTTGTGTAGTAAATGGCATAATACAATCAGAAACTAAGCAAGTAACAGAAGATATAAGACCGGCTTTTGCAGAGTCATTAAGTTTAGCTAAAAGTTCCCGAAAAGGTTGGATGCAATTCTTTCTGATTGATTCGCGAAGAGATATCAAGTCTTGAGTAGCATCACCATCATCACCATCCATTGGAGTTAAACCATCTGGAATGGTCTCAAAGCGAAAGTCAGTGAAACCATCAAAAGCATTAGGACCTCTTGATTTGAGCAAGCGTTTGTGATTGTATTCGGTGTTAACAAAGGTTATGTGAAAGCCTCTAAGATGAAGAAGCTTTGCTAATCTGAACATTGGATTGATATGGCCTTGAAGTGGATATGGAATCAACACAGCATGTGGCTTTCTCTCTGGAAAATTACTCATTTCTGATATTTTTCTTGTGCAATGTTAAAGTCAACTAAGGATGAGTATTTTCTTTAATAGAAAGAAAAGGAATATTTCAATATATGATATGTAAGTAAACTACAAAGGAAAAAGAACAGGACAAAATAAACAGATTGGAGTGTTTCTCGTTACATAGTTTTAAATATAGTTATTTTGGTTGTATATGTTTTGTCATGTAACGGTTTAATGTAATGGACCGACCATAGTAAGCTCCTCCTAGACTGGTGTTGATAGAATATATACAATAAAATATTAAAAATAAATTGTGCCTTTTTTGTTTGACAAAAATAAATTATGCGTCTTTCTAATCACTTCTACTATATTTTTTTTAAGAAGGTAAATTAGTCTACCAAAATTGAAAACAAAGAGAACCGAATATAAGAAATTCGAGAGGAACATAATCCAAGGTCTCAAGTCAACACTACCAAACCAACTCAAACGGAGTTCATTTATATGTTCCTTGTACGTTGACCTCATATAGTCAACTTTGTTGACATTTGATCTTTCTTGAGAAAAAATATTATAAGTTTTTCTTACTCACAAAAGATGATCTTTACGACGGTTTGGTCACATGAGACTTTATGTTGTCTCATGAAGCACGAGTCTAGCTATTAGACTATTACGTACTAATTATGTGTCTTTCTAATCACTTCTAGTATATGTTTTTTTAAGAAGGTAAATTAGTTCACCAAAATTTATTATGGGGAGAATCGAACCTATGAATCTCGAGAAGAGCATGATAAGTTCTCAAATCAACATCGTCAGACCAATCCAAGTGGATTCACTTCTACTAAATGAATCCACTAAATGTTATTTGTACACTCAACTCATATAGTCAAATATGTAATATACTTATCATGGGTAAGCAACTTTCTTGGCACTTGATCTTTCTTGAAAATAAATCTTAAAAGTTTCTTTCTCTCAAAAGATGATCTTTACGAGGGTTTGGTCTCATGAATCTTTATGTTGTCTCGCGAAGCACGAGTCTAGCTATTACGTACTAATAGAGAAAATACTCAAGTTTGTGTTTCATCTCATTATGAAATATTTCTTATTGTACTTGTACTGAAATCCTTTTTAGCACTTACTGTTGTTGAGATTATGTTTCTTTAGATATCTGTGTATTTGTAATATTCAATTCTACAGAACACTTGAAAAAAATATGTTAGAAAACAACACATATTAGAATCATTACGACGCATAAATAACATATGTTTTCCTTTAAAAAAATACACCCTATGTTTTTATCACGGGAATTATGTTCCGTTTTTTTGGTAGATAGACGAGATGACAAAACCATCATAAATTTACAGACACATAAAGTGGAGGTATCGAGGTTCGAACTCTAATCATGACGTCCGGTTTAACAATTTCGACAATTTTAATAGTTGAACTAGGACTTGTGAGACGAATTTTGTTCCCTTTAACTAGCCTCTTTTAAGGTATAAATAATTGTTGTCTAAACTCCCTCGTTATTAGTGCCAGACTCAAATATATGTTAGTGCAACAAAGTGGGTACTTACAGATTCGAATATGTGGACCAACATATTAACGTCTCTGTAATATTTTATGATTTGAGATATAATTACACGACACAATAATTGTGTTTTTTATTGCCATTTCGTAAATGCTCCCTAAAAAAAAAAACATCAAAATCAATATCAATGCAATCATTAATTAGTGTAACTTTATGAATATTTTTACAAATATACCTTTAATAAAAATTGTGAAACATTAAATATACCCACTAATATTAAAAAGACAAACATTAAATAAAGGGTATAAAAGTCTTTTAAACAATAACTACACCTTAAAAGTTGTGACACTTTCTTATAAATAGGACCAAAAAAAATTGAAAATTTTCTTATATATAAGATCGGAGAGAGTATTTCATAACCATTAATAGGTTGCTGCTGCTGACTATATTTGAATAAAAATCCATTTAATTTATTAAAACAGCTCCCCAACTACATTCATTCACAACTCAGCTATTCTTTTTTTTTTTTTTTACAGAAAATAACTATCTCATTTCATTAATAAGAACATCTTGAATACAATCAGGTAATACAGTGAAAAGGTGGATACTAGCATATAATGTGGCCGCCCTAGCATGTCTATGAGCAACCTCATTTGTTTGTCTTCTATTAAACTCTATCCTTGATTTTGTGAAAAAGGATGAGACGGTAGTCCTACATTCTCTGATGATAGTTCCTAAATCAGATACATCATTTCTAGTGCTATGGAAACTATCTACTACCCTCTTAGAGTCGAGCTCGGAAATTACATTATTCAAATTCTGCTCTTTTGCCCGTCTAATAGCATATAAAAGGCCAATAGCTTCTCCCTTGGTCACATCTAAAAGCGGCGATGACCAACTGGTTCTGGCTTTCACTAACCTCCCGTGATCATCCCTGATGCATATCCCTATACCAAACTCAGCTCTTCTATTTCCAACTAAACTTAATTTTGCTACATCAAATATATTCTGACGTGGTACCTTCAAAATGCACCTAACTACCACTCTTCTCTATTCTTAGCCCATATCCATTTTGTTCCCAGGAAAAAACAAGATTTTTTCTTAAGAACAAATAGACGCTTTTGATAAACACTCGCTTCAATTTCTAAAACTTGAATAACAAAAACAAATATGCATTAATCTTAATGGCAAGAGAGTTACATGCATTATGTCAAGGCTACATGCAACAAGGAAATGTATTAGTCATGCAATCATCCAAGTGTAGTTTCACGTGAAAGTGCCACGTGCAATGTCATGTAAGAAGCCATGTGCATTTCATGCAAGAAAGTGGCTGTTGATGGATCCTATAATCATTGGGCTTGGATCTTAATATTTTGGGCTTTAATCTAATGGCCTAAAAATTTGAAATTGTAAGATTTTAATCAGATTTGTCCCTTAGTTGATATTTACGAGGACTAGAATGATATTGGTGATGCATTTGAAACTATGTTAATGATTATGCAAGGGATACATTTGAAAACATATTCAGACAAAGAGACAGACTTTTATAACATTTCGAATACATTCCTAAATAAAAATATCAAATATCATTCTGAAATATTAATAATGTGGACCACTTGCTATTCATTTCTCTGTACGGATAGCAGGAGCCTACTATGGCCGCTCCATTATTTTTATCATAAAAAAATGTTCCTCGTGTTACTTGTTACAAAAACATACAAAACCAAAATAATAAATATGTAACATTACGTAACCTGTTTTATCTTTTCTATAGTTTTCTGACATATCATAGACTGATCAAAGATGAGTAATTTTGCAAGGAGAAAACCACATGCTGTGTTGATTCCATATCCAGTTCAAGGCCATATCAATCCATTGTTCAAACTAGCAAAGCTTCTTCACCTTAGAGGATTTCACATAACCTTTGTTAACACTGAATACAATCACAAACGCTTGCTCAAATCAAGAGATCCTAATGCTTTTGATGGTTTCACTGATCTCAACTTTCAGACTCTACCAGATGGTTTAACTCCAATGGATGGTGATGGTAATGTTAGTCCAGACTTGAAATCTATTCGTGAATCGATTAGAAAGAAATTCATTTACCCTTTTCGCGAACTTCTAGCTAGACTTCATGATTCTGCGAAATCTGGTCTTGTGCCTCCTGTTACTTGCTTGGTTTCTGATTGTTTAATGTCATTTACCACAAAAGTTGCTGAAGAACTTGCACTTCCAATTGTTCTCCTTGTCCCATTTAGTGCTTGTTCTTTCATGTCTGTTTTACACTTTAGTACATTGATTGAGAAAGGTCTCATACCACTCAAAGGTAACAAGTTCTTTTATCTCTTCCGATGAGAAGTGTGTGTGTGTGTGTGTGTGTGTGTGAGTCAAGGTTTTGAGAAAAGGCTCGCAGCAGCATTTGGTTGTAATGGTGATTTAAAACCTTAATATATATCTCTGTGTGTGCGAGGGCGCCATATTTTTCAAGACATTAACTTTTGTAATTATGATATGCAGATGAGAGTTATCTAACAAATGGATATTTGGACACTAAAGTAGATTGGATTCCAGGTTTGAGAAACTTTAGACTGAAAGATCTTCCTGATTTTATAAGGACAACAGATCCTAACGATTCGAGGATAGAATTTATTATTGAAGCAGCAGATACATTTCAAAGAGCCTCTTCTATTGTTTTCAATACTTCTAATGAACTTGAGAGTGATGTTCTGAATGCTCTTCATATTATGTTTACTTCTTTATACACTATTGGCCCTTTAACTTCATTTATAAATCAAAGTCCACAGAGTCAGTTTGCAACTTTAGATTCAAATCTTTGGAAAGAAGATACTAAATGTCTTGAATGGCTGGAATCAAAAGAACCGGATTCTGTTGTTTATGTGAATTTTGGAAGCATCACAATTATGTCTCCGGAGAAATTTTTGGAGTTTGCTTGGGGTTTGGCCAATAGCAAGAAACCCTTTTTGTGGATCATTAGGCCTGATCTTGTTATTGGTGGCTCAGTGGTTTTGTCTTCTGAGTTTGCAAATGAAATTTCAGATAGAAGCCTAATAGCAAGTTGGTGTCCACAAGAGAAAGTGTTGAATCACCCTTCAGTTGGTGGATTCTTGACTCATTGTGGATGGAACTCAACCACTGAAAGCATATGCGCTGGAGTGCCAATGCTGTGTTGGCCATTCTTTGGTGATCAACCAACAAACTGTAGATTTATCTGCAATGAATTGGAGATTGGAGTCGAAATCGATACCAATGTGAATAGAGAAAATGTGGAGAAGCGGATCAATGAAATTATGGTTGGAGAGAAAGGAAACAAGATGAGGAAAAAGGTCATGGAGTTGAAAAAGAAGGCAGAGGAGGACACAAGACCTGGTGGTTGTTCATTCATGAACTTGGACAAAGTGATTACGGAGGTGTTGCTTAAACAAAATTAGATTAAAATGATTTTATGTCTGCAGAAGAGTATTGTACTAGTTCCTTGATTTTCTTGTATTGAAAATATTTCATTGACAAGAAAAAACAATGCATTCATTAGAAAAGATTATTTATATCTAAATGGCATGTTATCACAGATCTTGTATTTTTCAGTATGCATTGTTTCAATATTCGTAAAGATATTAAAACCATGTGAAGCTTTTTAAAATTTTCCTAAGGCTTGATTAGTGTCTCTATATTCTTGCTATGTTAAGATTTGATCTTCTAGTTCTTGCTATAAGTTACCAAAACCTCTACTGTTTTTTGTCCGGATAATGTGACTAGAATTCTTAATACTCACGTTATCCTCAGTTACCGAAGATAAGCAGTTTTGGTGTGTGGCGAATAATGCAAATATTTGGTGAAAAGAGATTATCACCTTTGTATTGCAAGAATTAATTGATACATCTCCTTTTAGATTTGAGGGAGCAGTGGCATTTGATTTGGAAAATAAAAACTCCACCGAAGGTTAAAAAAAATTGGGGCGGGTGTGTAGATGGTGCCACCAACCACGATTAATTTCCCAACCAGTTGTGCTTTTTGTGTTGACACATTGGAAGACAACTTGCACGTATTCTTTACCTGTCCGACAGCTGCAGTGTCTTGCAGAAGAGCTCTTTTTCTGCTACTGTTTCTGCTAGAGCTGCCTGCGGGTCTGCAGCTGCAGATACTATTCTCCAGCTCCTGCACCAGTTTCCGAAGAACGAACCATCGTATTTTGCTGATATCATGTCAAGCATTTGGAAGTAAGGCAATCATAAGATTTGGAAAAACACTTTCATCATACAAAACTTTGTTATTACTTGAGCTAAAGCGATGATAAACCATTGGCAAGCAGCCCGTCATATTCAGCCACATACAGGTTTGGATCAGATTTAAGTAGATGATGATTAATGGAGAAAACGTGCAGCAGCGCGAGTCAAATGTAACATTGACGCTTCCTTTTCTTCTCATAACAACAAAGTTGTATTTTAAATTTGTATTAGAGATAAATATGGCGCTTTTAGTCTTGCTAAACCAGAATGGTTCACACCAATTTGTCCAATTCACATTGGCGAAGCTCTTGGTTTTCTTTTGGCGCACAAGTGGATTTATGAGCTAAATTTGGAACCGGTGGATTTATAAAGCATCCCATGGTGTTATTACATAAGATAAAAAAGCTTCACATGGTGTTGAACCCTTTTCAAACAATGCATAGTAAAAAAATACAAGGTCTGTGATTGCTTACAATGTAGATATAATTAGAAATTCTAAATTATGCATTGTTTGTGCTTGCTTGCAAAAGAAATAAATCCAATAAGAAAAGATCACATTAATCTAATATTTTTTAAGCAATACATCCTTAATGACTTTTTCCAAGTTCATGTATGAACTACCACCTAGTCTTGTGTCCTCCTCTGCCTTCTTCTTCAACTGCATGGCCTTTTGCCTCATCTTCTTTCCTTTATCTCCGACCATCAATTCATTGATCAGTTTCTCTACCTCCTCTCTCCTTACATTGGTATCAATTTTCATCCCAATCTCCCATTCTTCGCAAATAATTCTACTGCTAAGTGGTTGGTCAGCAAAAAATGGCCAACACAACATTGGCACTCCAGCACATATGCTTTCCATGGTTGAGTTCCATCCACAATGAGTCAAGAATCCACCAATTGAAGGGTGGTTCAACACTTTCTCTTGCGGACACCAACTTGCTATTAGGCCTCTATCTGAAATTTCTTTCAAAAAATCAGATGACAACACCTTTGAGCCACCAATAACAAGATCAGGCCTAATGATCCACAAAAAGGGTTTCTTGCTGTTGGCCAAACCCCAAGCAAACTCTAAGAGCTTCTCTTGAGTCATAACTGTGATGCTGCCAAAATTTACATAAATAACAGAAGCTGGTTCTTTTGATTCAAGCCATTCGAGACATTTAGTATCTTCTTTCCAAAGATTAGAGTCTAAAGATGTCAAGTGATTTTGTGGAATTTGATTTAAAAAAGAAGAAAATGGGCCAATTGTGTATAGAGAAGGGAACATAGAACTAAGAGCATTCATAGCATCACTCTCTAGTTCATTAGAAGTATTGAAAATAATGGCTGAGGCTCTTTGACATTTATCTGTCTCTTCACTTTTATATTTTATCACATCAGGATCTTTCATCCTTATTATATCAGGAAAATCCTTCAAATTAATGTTTTTCAAACCTGGAATCTGGTCAACTTTAGTGTCCAAATGTCCATCTGTTAGATAACTCTCATCTGCATATCACAATTTCAAAAGTCAATAGCTTGAAGCTATATACATAAATATATACCTCTCTTAGGAAGAAAAGGGGAACATAATGATTACCTTTGAGTGGTAGCACACCATTCTGAAACAATTTAGTAATGTGAAAAGTAGAGTAGAAGTAACATGCACTACATGGAGAAAAGAGAACAATTGGGAGTGCATGTTCTGCAGCAGCATCTACTGTAAATGACATGTTGCAATCAGAAACTAAGCAAGTAACTGGTGGAACAAGACCAGCAGTGGCAGAGTCATTAAGTTTAACAAGAAATTCACCAAAGAAGTGGTGAAAATTCTTCATGATTGATAGACAAAGAGCGCGTAAGTCTTGACTAACATCTCCATCACCATCCGTTGTAGTTAAACCATCTGGTATAGTTTCAAAGTTAAAGTCAGTGAAACCATCAAAGGCATTTTCACCTCTTGATTTGAGCAAACGTTTGTGATTGTATTCGGTGTTAACAAAGGTTATGTGAAAGCCTCTAAGCTGAAGTAATTTTGCTAGTTTCAACAATGCATTGATATGGCCTTGAACTGGAAATGGAGTCAACACTGCATGTGGCTTTGTCTCTGCAAAGTTGCTCATCTTTGATATTTTGTTATCCAATGTTAAAGTTAGTATATGTCTTTGCTTTTATAGAAAGA
>Ga0228710_1007516_pt1 | contig 16042 bp, 8 predicted proteins | sample MedpolnodulmetaG_FD_177995 | JGI IMG/M metagenome (GOLD analysis project Ga0228710, IMG submission 177995) | Root nodule microbial communities from Medicago polymorpha collected in Santa Monica, California, United States - pink nodules | ecosystem: Host-associated > Plants > Roots > Nodule... | reverse complement strand
AATCCATTATCAAAACAGTCGGAAAATTGTTAAACAACTTTACCGATGTTGGATGAGTCCAAAATATGTCTTGAACAGTTTGACTTTCCTTCTTTTCTCTTACGTAATAAACATATTCATTCTCTTCCAACTTTGAGATTAGAAATTGCATCTCCGTCAAGTCACCCCTTCTTACTTTTTTGAATTTATGACGTTCATTGTAGATTTGCTTGATATTTGTCTTGGACTCTTTCCTTTTCTTCTTCAAATTTGTCAAAATATTATTTGGTTTCACCGAAGAATCGGTCAAGTCATGTACAATCTTCTTGTCGTCCTCCATTAATCTTCCGGCAAGAAGGTGCCCTGCTACATATAGCACCATCTCATGGTTGTGAACACCATTAAAAATAGCCAATTTCCAAGCATTGTCTTCCCTAACGACATATCCACGCACCTTGAACAAACACCCACATTTTCTTAATGAATAGGACCTATGGGTTTTCTGGTTTTGGGAAAAAAAAGCAACGGTAGTTAACTACCACTGACACCAGCGGCTGTTAACTGCTGACGGTTTTCCCAACGATAGTTAACTACCGCTAGAGGCCCTAACGTAAATTACTTGTGTCAATGTGAAGTTTTTATGTCAAAAAAGCAATTTTCATCATAATTTGGCTTGATTGGCCATCAATTAGCCCAATTAATTGTGTTCGGTTTGATTGTCTTCCTTATGTAATTTGCACCCCCTCCTATTTGAGTGTGGATTTCGTTAGTTGCTAAGTAATAACGTTGTCTTTGTTAAAATAAGATTAGACAAAGGTTTTTTTAGGGGAAGACTAGACAAAGCTTAATAGGTTTGATTTGATCCAATCCGTTTAATACAAAATGTGGATTAGACAAAAAGTTTGAGTTGAATATTATTTTGACCCAATATAACCAGAAAATTTGTTCGGCAGAGGTGGATTAACGCGAAAAATATTATAGATTTTAATAGAGTTTAATTTTTATTTTTTAACAAATGTAACCACAAATTAAATAATTAGTGACGAAAATTAAAAGAGAAGTGCTTTAAATTTTGTCAGCTACAAGGAATTAGCTAAGGGGTGTTTTCCTGTTTTAGGCTTTGAAATTTTCAAATACCAAAATTAGTTTTAAATATGAAATATTTATCAGAACATGTCTTTTTTGTTTGTAAGCAAGTCTAATTGTTATAAATTAACCTTTACCAAAATGAATAAGTGGAACATCTGGGGTTCGGGGTTCGAACTTCAACCCCAACATATATGATGTATTGTCTCTAACAACTAAGTCAGACTCACCGGAACTCATCAGAACATGTCTTAATCCAAACAATTCATATCATTAAGTTTCTAAAGCAACAAAATATTACAAATATATAACGTTTCTATTTAGTAGTGATTCTAATAATAATGGTTGAAGTGATGGTTGTTGGTAGTTTTCAAAGTGGTAATCGATGGTCACCAATGTGGTGGTTGGGTGTGGTCATAGGGTTGTTAGAATGGTAGTAGGTGGTGGTTGGAATTGTAATGGATGGAGTGGTGATCGTCGATGATCGTAGTAGTGGTTGCTTATATCAGATTGATAGTCGAATTGGTGATTGGAGGTGGATAGAGTGGTGATCGATGACAATCAGAGTGAAGGTTAGCGGTGGTTGAAGTGGTCATTTACGAATGGTTGAAGTGATGGTTGTTGGTAGTTTTCAAAGTGGTAATCGATGGTCACCAATGTGGTGGTTGGGTGTGGTCATAGGGTTGTTAGAATGGTAGTAGGTGGTGGTTGGAATTGTAATGGATGGAGTGGTGATCGTCGATGATCGTAATAGTGGTTGCTTATATCAGATTGATGGTCGAATTGGTGATTGGAGGTGGATAGAGTGGTGATCGATGGCAATCAGAGTGAAGGTTAGCGGTGGTTGAAGTGGTCATTTACGATGGTTAGAGTGATGATCATGTTGGCAGTGTTGGTTAGATTGGATAATGGAGATAGATGAAGTGGTTGTTGGTGGTGGTCAGAGTGGTGATCAACGATGGTTAGAAATGGTTGAAGTAGTCGTTGACAACCATCAATAGCAACATGTTTTTTTATGTTAGCGTTACAAAAACAAAATCATGAGCCATAGAATTGTTTTCATATTAATTAAAAAATCAATTCAGCCCCATATTAACCAAACATGTTGTTTTCAACATTACCTTTTCCACTCAAGAACCAAAACCCCGAAAACCTGCTACCACCCCAAGCATCCCCTAAGTTAGTGGCGAATAAATTAGAATTTTTTTTTTTTCATCTCTATTGCTATTACATTTATTTTTTAATAATCACGGAGTTTTTTTTTTTTAATAATTAGGGAGTTATATTATTGACTTGGTGGTTGGGTGAGAAAGATAAGGAGTGAATAGATAGAGTGTTCTTATATTCCATTTTCATCTATAGCATATACTCATAAATTAAAAATTAATCCATAAGTTCTACCTCAACTGACAAAAATATCGAAATTGTTAAGTCGGATGTCATGACTGGGATTCGAACCACGGTATCTCCACTTATGTGTGTGAGTTTATAATAGCTTTGTCATTTCGTCTATCTTAAAAAAAAAACAAATTAACATACTAACATTGATTCTTTCATGATAAAATAAAAGGTCATGTTACATACAACATCATAAAAAATAGAGAAAAAATGAATATATCACACAAATATTAAATGCAAAAATATAAATTATTTATAAAAAAAAAGATAGTTATAAATTAATTTCATATTATTTCTCGTGCTAATTTCTTTAAGATGTGGGTTATGTCCACTTAATATGGGGAACTTCTACGGTACACCTTATAAATTGAGATGTACATGTACTTCTGCTCCATAAATTTGTAAATTAATGATTATTTTATGAAATAAAAAGCTATTTGTCAATATTTATATTTTAGAAAACATCATTTCATAAGAAAAACATTCATTTTATTGTTTATAAAAATCATATTAAATTTTTAACATTTTCTCATAAAAAATAATAAATATTCTTTATTATGAGTAATAAAAATTCAAAAAAAGTATCCCCGTGAACTTGGCTCAGTTGGTAGGGATATTGCATATTATATGACGGGGCCGGGGTTCGAACCCCGGACACTCCACTTCTCCACAATTTAATTGTGTGAGCTCTAACCACTATGCTACTTGACCAAGAAAAAAATCAAAAAAAGTAAATTTTATTTCGTCGAAACTTTTGATAAATAAGATTTAATTATTATAATTGTCAATGACAGAAAATAATTCTTTTTCTTCAAAAAAAAAACAACACATCTAATCATTAGTTTAACGATTTGGTGATAGAATTTGTCCTTAATTTGGCACAACCCATAGCAATTCCAAAATGTTGTGACCTGTGCCCCAATTGATAGTTTTATTTTGTTTATACCGTTCAAAACCCACCACTTATTCCTAAACATTGGGCAGATGATACATATTGAAGACTCAAATATGGTGGTAGTTTGTCTAATAAGGTTAAATTGTAAAATTTTGAATCTCATTCTTCATTTTTGAATCTCATTCTTCATTGTTAGACAATCTGTATGCAGTATTAGTATAAGTATAAGATCCTCCTAAAACTATGAACTTTGGTCAAAACAATTACACTTTCTCTAAAGCAAAAAGTCAAGTAATTTGGACTTCAAGCACTCATCCTTGTCTTCATTTGCGGCCAAAAAATTTACCAAATAATTTTGTTAAGAAGTCTACAATTCAACAGCTTCATCTTCTCTACATTCTCCCACATCAATCACCATGGTTCCTTTCCTTTTTGCATCTTGAATCCTGCAACAATTTCTTCTTGGAGACTGCTCAAAACACAAAACCATATCAATTTCAGTAGCCAACTCTCACTTTCATTCAACTTTATGTCAAATAAAGCGCGCGCACACAAACAAAAGAAAGTGACAACATTTAGGTTTTTGAATTAGAGAAATTTGAAATTACCTTGTCCCACAAATCTGGGTTGGTTTTCTTATAAACCACTATCAATTTGATTTGACTCGGATCCTCCATTTTCCACTTGCAATCCGGATTTGATTGAACCCGTACATATCGACTTGCAGTCTCATCTGTATCTTTGTCATATACTGCATTAGACAAGTAATAAACAAATGGCTTCTGACAAACATTTCGGCTGACAGGGCGTGTGTTGAATGGATAAGCAGTGTAATCGGCTCGCTTGTACCAATTTAGGAAGGTCCTTGCAGGCATCTCCATCTCTCGGGCAGAGAAAATTCCCCGATATATTTGAACCGCATAGCCCCAAGACACGGATATGGTCCAAGTCCGTGTTTTGTCGTAGCAAATGGATTGTTGAATGAGTCCGGCCGAGTCCAAATTCATGGGCGCTGTAAGCCGCTTTAGGGCTTGGACCCGGCTAACATTTGGAAAGATGGGCTCGACTACGTCCAAATGATGGAGGGATACCAATGGTGTCACAGGATGGGCTGCTAGAAGCCCAAATAGATTCCCATATACATCAAACTAGCAAAATTCAACACAAAACAATGTCAAATTATGAGCAACGTATAATGTATAATGTATAATGAGTAAAGTTGAAAATGTGCTGTCAAACCAACCAACTATTGTCAAATTATGCGGAAGTTTAATAATATAGATAATGACTAAACTATAAAATGTGCTGTTAAACCAACTAAACCAATGAACATGAGAAAAACAAAGTAATCATATGTTGGATCTAGATTCACAACGCGTTTGTAATGGTGTGTGACAACTTGATTAAAGTAGACAATATTAGTACTCTCCATTTTCGCCCAAAATTATAAGTCGTATTGATCCTCGCATTTAAATTATGAAATGTAACTAATTGTGTAAAAAAGAGATATTATTAGATATTTTACAAAAATACCCATCACCAATGGTGTGAGAAAGATAAATTAAAAAAAAAGTGATAAATAGTTTTTTTTAGGGAAGAGTGATAAATAGTTAAAGAGATAATAAATGAAATAATATTAATATTTCACTGATATTGTGTAGGGTCTTTTAGGTGAAGTGGAAAATGAAGAAAAGGTCATAGTATTATAATGACCGACAATTGACAAGAGTTAACCAATGATGAAGCTAATTGTGGCATAGATATTTATGGTGGGATTGTGACGTGCTTTAATGTGTGAGTAAGTGGTGCTAATATTAAATTTGTCTCCTCGTTCACAATTTGAGTGGTGTTGGTTCAACTACATCAATCTCAATGCACATGAAAATTAGCAGAGTGACACGTATATGCTAGTACTATTTTTAGATGTTCACCACAAAATGAAGCTTCTTAAATTTTTAAATAAAGAAAAGAAAACAATGTAAATGAGAATCTTATGGGCAACCGTAGTTGTGGGAGTATATGTCCTTCATGAATGGCAAACCTTCAATTAACAAAATAGCGAAATGTAACTTATAGGACCTAATCTAATCTAAGTTATTATGCATTGCACTATTGAAATCAAAAGTGAGTTACTTAAAAGTTAAGTTTGTGGCAGTGGAAATGCCAAAGAGTGAGTAACCAGCACAAAAATAGGAATGAGATATTTTGATCCGTGTAGTTGAGATATATCCCTACATTCAAGTCATAAATTTAAAAAAAAAATTATATTTTGAAATCTAAAACCATTCACCTTAAAATCAAAATCGTCTTATCTTAATCTAACGATACTTGATGTATTGATTTCGTGAATTTGAGATATCTGACTATGAAATCTTGATCCCAAATCTCTCAACTCATGTGGATAATACATCAAATCTATTTTTTTTTTAACATACATGTTTCCCTCGTATCCTACTCTTTCTCTCTTCACTATTTCTTCTGTCAACCAATACGTATAGCCTAAAAAATACGTAAACTATTTGAAGTTATGGTCAAATTTGCACATTTTCTGTCAATATTATGGCTTAAAAATTCAACCACATCAGTAAATAGCATTAAATGATCTAGGCCATACATTTATCAGAAACAATTATTTGACCCTTTTCTTCTAAGGTCGTCTAAAAGAAAACGTTTCATTCATTTAATATTACTCATCTAACATTTAGCATCTACTGGTTTGTCTTCTTCTGCTATTGCTACATCTAACGGTAGTGACTTTTTCTATTTTTTGCATCTTTGTGTATCCATTGACAAGTAGCACATTTTTTACTAGTATTAAAATTTTTATATTAAACAATAAATATTACATCTGCCTCTCAAATTTCTCTACGTCCAGAGATTATTCTAGGAAAGTCCATTACATAGATAAATACAGAAAAATTCTTCACAAATTTCTTCAATAGGCATGTCTTGTGTTTAATTTAGTAAAAATTAAAAAAAAAAAATCACAAATTGACCCTTTTAATTTCTTGTGTCACTATTCTTCAAAAAAAAAAATTCCTTGTGTCACTAATAAGAAAACATATTCAAATATACATCACTCATATTAAAATGTTATATAAATAAGGAAAATGCTATAAATAAATACAAAAAATCTCCTCTCAATAAATAAATAAATACGAAAAAATCTTAAGCAATTTTTTTCAAATAATAAAAAATTACTACTACCCAATTAATAAAAAAAAATTATCTAACAAACAAGTTTATCGTAGTAATAAAAACGTAAAACTTGTAGTAACTTTGTAAATTAAGTTATAAGTTATTAACAGTCAACCTATAGTCAAAAACAAAGTGAGCTAATTCTGTCAACAAAAAACTGAACCTGAAGAGCCCTTAGGGCATTGTTTAGTAACTTTAAATAATAAGCTTTTGTCAAAGTTTATGAAATCAATGTATTGGAAATTAGAGTTTTTGATTATTTTAAAGAATAATTTCTTTATTAAGAATTCTTAAAAAATATCCTTAAGACACTCGTTAACAAGAATTTTTTTTTAAGGGAACTGAACCTAATTTTTCTTTCCTAATTCTGTTTATTTTATTTATAGTCAATAATATGATCAAAAAATCACCACTTTCTCTTTCTTATCATTGGATTCAATTTTTCCACATCTCCCAATAGCTAAATTTCCGATTCCACTCATGAGTTAGCCAAATCAATATAAATTTTTGTTTGAGATTTTATTTATCTCTCGATGAAATACCAGACCCATGTTGAAACAAAATGAAAATTACTTGATTAATTGATTGTATTATGCTTTCTCCCCAATTATCCTACATTGTTAATTTTTGTCATCTAGGAACCTAGTGACTAGTAATTTCACTCTATACGATGAATAAGTGGGATGTCTAAGTTCGAACTCTCGTCTTTATATATATCATGTAATGTTCCTATCAATTGAGATAAGTTCAGAGATAGACTTCAAACAAAAGCGACAAGTAAAAAGGAACAAGTCATGGAATAGTGAACTAACCTGATGAAACCCTTTCTCCTTGGTAAGAGGAACACCAAGCTCAGCCATACAAGCTTGAATCCTATCATCAGAACCATACAAAACAGGATACCTTTGAATACACCTATCTTGCATTTTCTCCAAAGCAACAGCCAAAGGATAACTTATAGCAAATCCACCACCACCATAAGCCATATTATAAGAAAAATAAATATTCTGCAAATGACTCTCTGAATTACTACCAATGTAATAAAATTGATTATGATCATATTTCTTCAAAACATTAACCAAATTCTCTGCAACAAAAAATGTATCATCATCACCCATCACAAACCATCTCACATTTTCCATTCCAAGCCTTACAGTTTCTGACACTATCCTTGAAATCCTTATAGCTGACCTATGACCCTTTGAGTTTTTGTACTTGAATTTTGTTGTGTCTTCTGAGATCTTCAAAAGTGGTAAGAGATCTTCATCATTAGAATCAATTTTCACTTTTTGTTCTAACCAAACAATGCCACGCATTTGATTTGGTTTCCACCAAAGTTTGATGTATTCTTTTCTCTTTTTCCATAGTTTTGCTGATGCACCTATTCCAAAAACTATATGAGAAATGTTTGTTTTTGTTTGTTTTTCTTCATCTTCTTCAAATGGTTTTTGTGTTGGTAAATTTGTGTGGCTATGAATGATGGGTTTTTGGTTTTGGATATTATCACAATCATAGTTATGAGTGACAAATCTAAGAGAATAAAAAAGGTAAGAGATTGTGATTAAGAGGAAGAAGAAAGTGATGAGCTTTGAAAAAGTGATAGAAGAGTTGTGATCTGGGTCTTTGAAATGGTTTTTCATGGTTTAGAAGAAAAGGGTTTGTATTGTGTTAGATTTGGGAAAGTTTGAAGGTTGAATAGAAGAGAGACCCACCGAATAAGGGAACATGGGATACGAGAAAGTGGTTTGAAAGTAACAAGAAAATTGTCGAACTAGTAATTAGTAGAAGGAACCGTGTGTTAGCTGTGTGTAGATTCTTTCGGTTCTTTATATAAAAATACAACAAATGTTTGCTCTTAGAGAAATATAAAAGATATATTCTCTTCGAAATAAAATATAAGCAAAATAGATAGCTAAAAAATTAATGTATATGGTTAAAAATTTTGGCCATATACATTAACTTTTCAACTAACATGCATTAGGTCATTCATTTTCATGTTATGTCACCTAATTTACTGTCTCATCATCAAATTGAATACTCCCTCCGTCCCAAATTGTATGTCGCTTTAGAGAAAAAAATTTGTCCCAAATTATATGTCGCGTTACAATACCAATGCAACATTAATGTTGTTTTTCCTATTATAACCTTAACTATTTATTACTCTCTCTTCTTTCAATTCTTTCATTTATCTTTCCCATATTATTTATTAAGGGCAATTTTGTAAAACAACTCATAATATCTCTTTTCCACACAATATTAATTGCATTTCTTAATATGTGTGAAATGCCCAAAACGTCATACATTTTGGGACGGAGGGAGTATTATGTTTAATCAAATCTTTTGAAATGGGAGATCGAAATTGTGCAGTTAGAAGTGAGTGAGGGAACCAAAATTATGGTTTTGCTAAAATCTAGGGACAAAAATTACGATTAAACCTTTAGTTATTTAATTTTACTCGCATGTTTGAATCGGCTTTCCACTAGGTTATGGATCGAAACCAAGTTTTTTTTTTTAAAAGGTGATCATACTATGAGTTGTCTCAAAATTTAACTAGTAGTTAAATATTTTTATATTCAGAAGTTAGTCTTTCAAGATGGCATTGAATATTTCAATCGGGGATAAACTATCTATGTCGAAGAAATTTGGTAGCATGGCTTTTAAGAATTTATATCAGTTCCATATATAGAAAACAAGGTTAATAATTCACTACTCAACCTTATGCTCTAATGACAAAGTTGTTTAAGGCTACGTATTTTTATCGTGGTGATTTTTTGAATGCCCGTATCGGTCATAATCCTTCTTATTTTCGGTGAAGTTTATGGTCTAACACGAGCTATACCGAAGGAATGTGATAGATGGCCTATTTGTAATGAATTATACGTTTCAAATATGAAAAGGGTCTTAGTTACGTGATGGGACCATTCGTGACTATAGAGGAACTGAATGTGAATCAATGGAACAAGGAGTTGATAACAACTTCAAAAAATTATTCAGTGATTTAATTGATAATAATGAATTAAGAGAGGATGGTAATCGATTGTCTGTATGGAAATTGGAGATTTTACCAAGGGTATGTTTGTTTCTAGGTTTAAAATCACAATCTTGCTGGGATCGAACCTGGTCTTCATGCTTCCAATTCACAACTCTTACTACCAGAGCACTAACGACTTTGATGACATATGATTACTTCAATGTTATGTATTCAATCCAAATCATAGGTCCTATTTCTTTCAATCTCACAGTCTCTAAATCATTTATCACTATCATGCAATTGAACCTTTTTTTATCGAAAAGAAAATATTTCATTCAATGATAGCTTAAAAGCTAGTGATTACACCATGTATAAAAAACTACCCACTATTGAGGTAAAGTACAGAATTAATGCTAAATCTAACAAATACATCTCTTGAGCACATGATTTGCTCCTGACTTATACACCTAACATATCATGAAAACAAAGCCTTAGCTAATGAATATCCATAAGAGAGGGAAGTAACCCAATACAATACCACAATCTAAACAGAAAATCTAAATAAAGAACAACAAAACAAAACACCACTGGAAGCTAAGGAGAGACAACACCAACACAAAGTGAAATTTTTAGAATCAAGTCCTGGACTAGCATCTAAATCTGAACCTGCAAAACAAGATTGGATTCCACATATCTCCTCCCAAAAATAAGCAGCCTGCACCACAAAGCTTGGACTCCTTAAATCTCCCAAAAATGAGAAACCTACAAAATTGATATTAGGCAAGAAAATCCAGCTCGCATACAAACAACAACCAAGTGGCTCTTTTAAACGAAACCATATCCAAACAAAGGGATAAACAGATGAAGCCAACATCAGATTGATATGAAGTGCTAGATCTAGCAGAAAAACTAGGAAAGCTATAAAGCAATATGTTGAAACAAAATGTGTTTAACATTACCCTTTAAGTTTTGATGATAACAAGGTATTAAAAACTGTCAATTGGATATGCTAATATTTGTTCAAGTGTGCAGGACCATAGACAAAATTTTAATGTCTTTATATCAAGCAAAGGTTCTGGAAGAACAAATGAGAGCAATGTAATTTACAAAATAAAAGCTTGTATTACAAGATATAGTTTGAAAAAGATAGCATCTGAAGACATCAAAAGCAGTTCATCAGAAGCAGTTCATCAAAAACTGTTCATCAGAAGCTGCTCGTCATAAGCTGTCTACCAGAAGCTGACGTCATCAAAAGCTAAAGACTGGAATATTCAAAGTTGTTAAATGTTGTTATCTTATGCATGTGATCGTAGAAGAAATGGAAGCCTGGAGCAACGGCTAATTCAGAGGAATTTTAAGGCATTGGATGCTTATCCATGAAGAACGCAAAAAAAGGACATAGTACAATTGTACAACCACTACTCCACTCTCTATGTCTATTGTAGTACAACATAGCAACTATATCAACGCTGGTTTCTCTCTATTCTTGGAATGAATTTGAAATTGTTCCTTCACAGGACAATAACCATATCAAGCAACAAATCATTGGTGATTTAATCAAGCTTCAACAACAACTCTTTTTGATGTGCTGACAACTTTCCTCTCACACCTATATATAAAGAAGGGAAGACTTGAAGATTGTAAGAGACTCACAACAATTTTAAAAGTGTCAAAACTCTGCTGAAATTATTTCACATCAAAGTTCACTTAGAATTTCTTAACAACTTTCATATCTTAGAAATTCTAGAGTCTTAAGAGTTTGTATCTGATTTGTATTGTGAACACCACTGATTGTATACCAAGTGTTCAACCTCAAACAAATTTCTTTGTAATTCTGTTTGAATAGAAGTCTCTTGCTTTTGTGCTTGAGCATAAGAAGTCTCTTGCAGTTGTGCTTGAGCATAGGAAATCTCTTGCTTTTGTGCTTGAGTAGTTTGAAGTCTCTTGCTTTTGTGTTTGAGCAATTGTAATCAGATATTGATTTTAGCGAACTCTCCTTGGAATTGCAAGGAGGAGTGGACTACTTCCGGACTGTGGAAGGAACCACTATAAATTGCTTTGTGTCCTTCTTCTTTCTCTCTCTCTTTACTTATCCGCTGCATTTAGAATCTGAGCATTACATCAGAACCTGAACTCTATCAACTTCTGATCAGTAATTTCAGTTTTAGGAGAAGAAAAAGAAAAAGAAAGCACAATTCAACCCTCCTTATTGTGTTTTTCTCACCTTCACAATAGACAACTAAAAACCACAATATTTAAAATATAGGGTGACAAAAGGGTGAGGTTTTGATGTACTAGAGGAAGATCGGGCTGGATCCATCTTTTAGATGACAAAAACGAAATGAAGAGGAGTGATTCCGGTGGAGGGAGGTACAGGTGGAGGCGAGACTATACGAACGACGAAAAGCACAGACATTAACTACAACATCACAGTGACATAAATGTTCCAAAGAGGAAAGAGAGATTACAAGAACGAAAAAAGAAAAAAAGGGAATGGTGTCTATTGCACTGACTAAACAACATCAGATATGTCAACGGATCACCACCAAAGTAGTGGAGGCGGCGACTCTAGGGGATCTAGGAAACCCTAAGCCGCGAGAGGAAGGGGGCGCCGCTGACTCTTAAAACGGCTCATGCAATTGAACCTAATAACCATAACCATGCCCCTTTTGGCGGGCCAAATTAATTTTTATGAAAAATAAGGTCTGCAAGGAATTGAATCAGATAGCACATGAAAAGTTCATTTTTTTAAAGTCACTATCGTCATTGCAATTCGTTTTTTTATAGTAGTTCCTTTTCATTATTATTTTTTCTTTCAATAACCACATAACAATTCCTTTTTATTATTATTTTTTCTTTCGGTTACCACATAGCAGTTCCTTTTGATTATTATTTTTTTTTTGTTTACCACATAGCAATTTCTTTTCATTTTTATAGATTACCACATATGTCAACGGATCACTGCCAAAGTAGTGGAGGAGGCAGCTCTAGGAGATCTAGGAAACCCTAAGCCGCAAGAGGAATGGGGCGCCACTAACTCTCAAAACAGCTCATGCAATTGAACCTAATAACCATAACCACGCCTTTTTGGCGGGCCTAATTAATTTTTATGAAAAATAAGGTCTGCAAGGAATTGTATCAGGTAGCACATGAAAAGTTCATTTTTTTAAAGTCACTAACGTCATTGCAATTCGTTTTTTTATAGTAGTTCCTTTTCATTATTATTTTTTCTTTCAATAACCACATAACAATTCCTTTTTATTATTATTTTTTCTTTCGGTTACCACATAGCAGTTCCTTTTGATTATTATTTTTTTTTTGTTTACCACATAGCAATTTCTTTTCATTTTTATAGATTACCACATATGTCAACGGATCACTGCCAAAGTAGTGGAGGAGGCAGCTCTAGGAGATCTAGGAAACCCTAAGCCGCAAGAGGAATGGGGCGCCACTAACTCTCAAAACAGCTCATGCAATTGAACCTAATAACCATAACCACGCCTTTTTGGCGGGCCTAATTAATTTTTATGAAAAATAAGGTCTGCAAGGAATTGAATCAGGTAGCACACGAAAAGTTCATTTTTTTAAAGTCACTAACGTCATTACAATTCGTTTTTTATAACAGTTCCTTTTCATTATTATTTTTCCACATAACAGTTCATTTTTATTATTATTTTTTCTTTCGGTTACCACATAGCAATTTCTTTTCATTATTTTTTTTCTTTTGGTTACCACATAGCAATTTCTTTTTCTTTTCATTTTTATAAATTTAACAACCTTTGCATTTAGGACCAATTTTTGTGTGTAGACTTTTGTATATTATTTTCTTCTTTTGATTTGTCTTTTTTATTTTCGTCCATCTTTTGTTTTTGTTGCTTTTTGAGGTAGTTTGATAACATAATACTGAATATAACTTTAAAAGTAATAATATAGTCAATTTCATAGTTATATATGAAGCTCTACAAAACCTGTGGAGACAAATGTTAATTTCTTTTCAATATCTATTCCACTTCCAATCAATTTAACATTCAATTCATTTAGTCTTCTAATTGCAATGCACAAGAATTTTAGTAGATATTATTTTTTCCTACCAAATATGACTTAATTTTACAAAGGACATATGATATTAACGCACAATGAGATCAATTATCTCATTCATGTATATGTCCAATTATCCCACAAACAAATATTTTTATAGATCATAATGTGCCTCTAATTTGAAGAGAAAGATGGATGAGAAACAAAACAATGAAATAAAAAAATTTATCCTCAAATCCTAACTCTTTAAGAACAAATATTTGGAGATGTGAAGAAATGGAAAATAATGGATCAAGAGTGGGAGAAAAACAAATGATCAAGAAATGGAATGGAGAAAGAAAGATGAGAAAGAGGAAGAAAAAAAAGGAAGAACAATAAATCAGAGAGAGAAATTAAATCATGATAAAGTGATATGTGGAAGAGAAGGAGACGAAATTGAGATGACAAGGAAGAGTTTTCAATGGGAATCAAGGTTGCAATGACCATTAATAAAAGTTAAGAAGAATCACTTAAACATGTCAGAGTATATCTTCGAACACCAATATTCTCATATGGTCAATTATATGCTGCAATTTCAAGAGTGACCACAAGAAAGGGTTGGAAGATATTCATAACCAATGAAGATGGTGAAGATGATACTGTTACATCAAGTGTGGTTTACATATATGTTTCTCACCGACTATAAGTTCAATATAAACAACAACATTAATATTTTCATGAATAGTGAATCACGACATATTATTAAGTATTACATCAGACCCAACCCGTGCGTCGCACGAGTGTAGGTCTAGTTCCTTGAAACATTATCATTTCATACTTTACAATAAAAGATTATTAGGTCAAGCTTTTGCTAAACCCTAATAACTTTTTGCTTTTCCCTCCTAAGCATGGATTAAAGGTGTGTGATACAAGCTAAATCCACCTCATTTAATGCCTTTTCAAATTCAAATTTCCCTCCCAAATGCAAATGTTCTTTCATAAATCTTCTTTGATTTGCCAACTACCTCGCTTAATGTCTTAATAAATATGCCCGAAGCTAGGTCCCACTTTTAAACTTCCTAAGCCATTTGTTAACCCAAATCACTAAACCTAATTTTTCCATCCTTAATCATCCTATTAATGGTTAATGACATTGCTGCCCCTAATATTTCCTTCCAACACACTTTAGATTTGAATTTGCTATTTTCCCTCCCATCATTTTCTATGTTGACACGCCCTACCATCAACTCACAATGCTCCATTTAATTGTATGGTTTCAATGCACCTATCCACTACCCCATAAGTTAATTCTCCTGGAAGAAATATAAGACATTGAGATGGAAGAACTTTGCTGTTCATTTTTCTTCATAATACAAAATCCTCTTTTTTTGGTGAATTTAAAAATTGTATCAGGTGAGAGTTTTGAGAGATTTTAGAGGATTTATATGAATTTTCAAATTTAGTCTATGGTGTATTAATATTATTAAAATTAAAAATATATTAATTATAATCATTAATTTACCATTCTCTGAAAAATACTTTTTCAAAAAATGTAAAAATTTTCTTCATTTTTCCCTATATTTTCACTTCAAAAGCTCTCCCTTCCATTCCTCTCCAAACTCCAAGTCAAACCATAGTACGATGTCAGATTTTGTATCCTATAAATATTTTTCAAAATACAAATATATTTTATTTTCAAAAACTACCCAAGAATCATCCCTCAAAATAACCTAACAAATTTGTTTATTTTCAAATACCACCCAAAAACCACCATCAGAGATATCCTACCATACTTCAATTTGAGGAATTTGTTTATACTTTAAAAAATTCATGACTAAATTTTCTTATGGACATAATTTTAAGTATCATATACTCCCTCTGTTTCTTTTTTAAGTGTCTTTTTAAAAATTGTTTAAAAAAATGTCTTTTTAGAAAATTAACACCAAATTAACTATTTGTATTTTTGGACATTTTCTTCTTATTATATCATCATTTTAATCCATAAATAAAATCCTATTTTTTGCACACACTTTATCTTTTCAGTAAATTAATATATTATCTTTCTCTTGTAACAAACAACTGTCGGTTATTATCTTTTTCTCCAACAAATTCCCAGTTTTTTGCACACTCTCTTTCGTAACAAACAATTGTCAATTTTCTAAATATTGTGCACATCTTTTTAATTATTTTAAGTCAATATAAAAATTATTCTAACTTCACGTTAATCAAAAGTTAAGAAAAATTAACTTTCTTCCAACTCCTTTAAACAATACGGAGTCTTCCAACTTTTCTTCCTTTTGAACATCATTGAGTCTTTTATTTTTATTCTCTCAAATCTGTTCTTTTTCTTTGCACTTGAAATTTTTAACGATTATTACTCATCTTATTTATAGAATTTTAACTATTCTTAGAACCATTGTTTGTAATAAAATTTTGTTTAAATTTGAAGATAATAAGAAACAAACTTTGTTTTAAAAAAAAAAAAAAATTTTTTAAAA
>Ga0228710_1007515_pt1 | contig 16044 bp, 3 predicted proteins | sample MedpolnodulmetaG_FD_177995 | JGI IMG/M metagenome (GOLD analysis project Ga0228710, IMG submission 177995) | Root nodule microbial communities from Medicago polymorpha collected in Santa Monica, California, United States - pink nodules | ecosystem: Host-associated > Plants > Roots > Nodule... | reverse complement strand
AAAGTAATTATTACTCCACTATTGAGAAGCTCTAGAAAAAGAAAATTATTACTATTAAGAGTACTCTCTTTCATGACTGTTATAAACAAGAACCAGACATTAAATTTTATTCACTATTATAAACAAAAATAAATTACTTTTGACCTATTTAATTCCAGTATTTCTAATATACATTTCGTTTAATACAAAAATATTTAATGTGGATAGTTGAATGAGTTTTTACGTTAAAAATCAACAAAGATATTTTAGTAATTTAACTTGTGTTTTATATGATATCTAATAAACTAATTGCTATTAACTAACTTTCTTAATCATCTTGAAATTAGTTTTTTTTTCTTCTTATAAAAGTGATCATATATTCGGAAAAAAATGTCAAATATTTATTGGACATAAAAAAACCCCAATATTATGAAACAAATTTTAAATACTAAAATTATAAATGTTTTTGAATGGAGGGGGTATTATTAAATACCTCTTCCTTTTAAATAAAAGTAATCATAATTTCTAATAAAATATGTATTTAAGGATTATTTCTCCGATGAGTCTATATACTTTGCTATTGACCTAGGTCAAAACATACACGAGTAAATGGAGATTGTGTAACCAAATAAATAAATAAACGGAGAGAGAAAATGATGATGGTTGGTTCTAATCGATACACTCATGTCCTAGTAGGGTTTACCCTATTTATCATTGCTCATTTTATCGACCAGATTATCATCTACACAATATTATCACGTGTGTGTATATATGTGTATTTTGTAAAGATGTCAATATAGAAAAGTTACTACATACTCTATGAAATTAAACTTTTCCTAATCTTGTCCTCATGTCTTTTACATTGTAATACCATAATGTACATGCAATAAAAGTTTGAAAGGAAAATAAGTTATACTTACCAAAATGACAGCTTTGATATTGTCGATAGTCAAAGGACACTCAAGGGCCTCATCATGATCTTTAATCCTAAGAAGAACAGAGAGAAAACCCTCTATTGTTTCTCCTTCAACTTTCTTTGTCATCACAGCCTCCTTGATAATATTTTCAATAATATTATCAAATTTTCTATGCAACTCCTCCAATTTAGGCTTCATTCCACTAATCACATGCAACCACTTTTGAGAAGGAAACAAATCAACAATAATGAACCCTTCAGCAAGTTTTACAAGTTTCTTAATCAACAAAATAAACTCTTGTTGATCCTTGCATATTTTTCCAAAAGCTGCCCTTGAAGTAATTGAACTTGTCATGCAAGCAACTTTTTCACTAAGGTTAATACATGATCCAATGTTATTAGAAATATATTTTATTAAATTAGATACCTCTTCTTCTCTAATTGATTGGAATGATCTCACACGTTTTGTACAAAGAAGCTCTTGTGAACATAATCGTCTTAATTGTTTCCAATAGCTACCATAAGGTGCCGTGGCGATATCGGTTGAACCATAACACATTATGTCTGCCCCAACTTGGTGTGGTCTTTGAGCAAAAATGGTATCATAGGTTTTTAAAATCTCTTTGGCAACTTCAGGTGAAGAAATTACTATGGTTGATACTTCACCTAGTTTTAGGTGCATGATAGGGCCATAGGTTTTGGATAATGTTCTAAAACTGTGATGAGGTAGAGAGCCAATAAGGTGGTGTATGCTTCCTATGATTGGAAGGTTCCATGGTCCAGGTGGAAATTTTTGTTGTGCTTTGGTTGTGACTCTTAATATTCTCTTTACCAATTTTAGAATTTGTGTGAGGAAAAGAATGAAACTTGTTGAAAATAAAAGGAAGGGTAAGAATGATAAGTTGGGATGTTCCATGAGGAAAATGTATATAGAAGGAGAGAGCAAAATGGTGATATGTGTGTGATTCATTGCAGGCTTCTTCTATCTCTATATGGAGTATATATAGAGTATATTCATGCATGAAACTTTGTCAACTTGTTTATTTATTTATTAAGATGATTTATATATGGGTACATGTACCCGTACATTTGATTTTTTTAAGGAACCCGTGCATTTTATTTTTTTCGAGGGAAGGAACGCGTGCATTTGTTTTTAAAAGAGTGTTTAGACGTAGACACACATAGGTGACACATACCCCTTAAACCTACACACATAAATGTACCATGTGGTAATGTGAGTCCAAAATAACTACATATTCTTTGTTGTACATTACCAAAATACTCTCCCACATAGGGTGTGTACAAGAGTGGTATGGAAAAAGTGTGTCTATCTATATTTTCCCTTTTTAAAATGAGTTTTTTTTATTGAAAAAATTAGTTCCTATGAATTATTTATATAATTATAATAACTAAATGTTATCCGCCAAAACCGAGAGTATCAGTGAAATAAAAAAAATGAATTTTTACTACTCATAATAGTAAATCTTGAATTTAAATTTATATATAAATATGACTGAATTTTATTCCAATTATACCCTAACAAATTTGTTTTTAAAAATGTTATGCTATATTGTTGGTGTTAATGAAAAAGATTTTTTTTTTTATTATATTTGTTATATTGTTCGTAAAGAGATAGACAAAGTTTGTTGCTATTTATAAGTCACAAATATCTATACATATAATTTTAATCAAAATCAAAATTTCATAAAAAAAGATTGCTTATAATTTACATGTGTTATCACAGTAAAAAAAATGGACAAGAACGCTGGTGGTATTATAAAAAAAATTAAAATTATGTTTTATCTTATAAAATAGCTTTCCTAAAATACAAAAATTGACAAATGGTTCTTTAATTCATAAACATATTAGTTAATTTATTGATTTAAATGGAAAGTATATCAAAACACTTAAATCAATTTGTGAATAAACCGATGTATTACCCGACTCGAGAAATTAATTTATATAGTTGCATTAAAAAGATATTTAGTTAAAAAAAATTGTAAATGTATCGTAAAAGCTGACATTTATGAATGCAAATTTAAGACGGTTTCATGAGCCTCTCAAAGAAAGTCTCATATCTGGTCAAATGTCCGATTCTCTCCGATGTTAATTTAAATATTAATTTGGCCGCTTCAAAACAAAAAAAATAAATAAAAAAGTTACGTTTCATGAGAAAGTTTTATACACGGTCACAACATTTAGTCACACCATTTATATTCACATATTTGAACGATGGTATGTAGTTTTGTGACCGTATCATTACTCTCTTTTTTTTCCTTAAAAAAATTACTCTCTCTTTTTTCTCAAAAAAAATAAACAGCTCATCAACTATAGTTTCTTTTTTGGGGAGCAATTTGTAATTTTTAAATACCTAGTCGTATTTTCGTTGGCATAAAGGGTACATGTTTATGTACGTACAGTCCTATTAAAAAATTGCATCCAAAGGAGCAGTTAAGTCTTCCTCTAGTTAGGTCTTTCTATTGTAAAAATGGTTTATTAAACTTTTGTTTAATTAGTTGTTAGTATTTTTTCCTTCGCAATGGTTTAAATCTAGCTAGGTCTTCCAACTCCTTTAATCCATAGTTAAAAGTAGAAACCCAAGTTAACCAAACTATTTTTGAAAAAAAATTTAGTTTTTAATTTAAAATAAATAAATAAAACTGTTTTCATTAAGTCAAAAAACTCTAAGTCAAGACTTACTCATTTTGTTTGTGGATGCTTTTATTCTATCTTCCTCTAGTTAAATCTACCCATTAGAGTTTTGTGAGAAGTAATAAGTTGAGTTTTACTATTACTTGAGCAAAGCAGATCAAGATGAAAAGAGAAATGAAATAATTATATTTTCTCTTTTATGATTAAGAGCGAAAACATACAATGTTTAGTCAAAAATAAAATATGTACAATGAGATTAAGATAAATAGGGTTGGAAATTGGTTGTTCTACTATGGGCATAGATCATGTATTAATACACATCACAAAAATTTAGGCTTGGGTCATATATAGAAATATTTTTCAAGGTAAAATAAGGCTTTTGGTCAACGATGTATCTTTTTTGGCTAAAACATTTCAAATTGTATAATCCAACATCTCTACCAAATTAACACCATATGATATGCACCGTAATTCGTAAATCTATTTGTTTTTGGATTATTAAACTTTGTCTTTTACAACATTTTAAAGATGAGTAAAATTTGTCTACATTGATGCTATTAAAAAATGCACTATATCACAATACAAAACAGAGAAATGATGATATGTTAATGCATAAGAAAATTAATACAAAAGTATATCTCACTCAGTAGAGTTTGTGTGCTATTCTTTAATCTGCCGCGCGGACATGTCTTGTATCTTCTATCTTCTATCTAAAGTTTGTACCATTTGGCTATTTTGTTTTTTCGGCTGAACTATTTTGTTATAATACTTTTAAAGAATTGTTAACACAAAAAAATAATATTTAAGACGATGACGTCAATAATAAACACGCATTCCAGCTTTTACGAAAACTACGTTAGTTGGTGAATTACCTTGTTAGATGAACAATGTCTAGGGGAAAAGATCATCTCTTTTGACGTGAGCAAGAACGGCTCCAATGTTTCAGACTCCATCCAAAAACCTTAAGGTATTAGGTTAGTGGATCACATCTCTTATAAATCCCAACATTTTACTCCCTCATTTTTTTAGCACAATTTCTTTTTCTTTAATCCACATTACATTTCTTTTTTTTAGCACAATTTCTTTTAACAAATGTAATGTGGATTAAAGAAAAAGAAATTGTGCTAAAAAAAATGATATAGTTTATTCATACATACATGTGATCATTTCTATATTTTTAACTTAGAAATCTGCTAACATATATCTTAAAAACACATGTTAAAGAAATCTACAAATAGAAATTTTGTAAAAAAAAAAATAATTCTTATATTTTTAAGGGATTTAAGGCACATATTTTCAAAAAAACTTTTACCTTTACTTTATCATCATATGCTCTAATGACAATTTTTTTAACTTATTTGAAGTAATTAAGAAACATAGAGTTATCCTCTAAAAAAACATATAACTATGAATACACTAATTTCTTATTGTAATTGACTAATTTTTAAGAATTATTATTTACGTATAGAGTTATAAGGTGTTTTTGAAGGGTTAGGATCCTCTCCATTTAATAAAATAAATGGAAGTATACAATTTGAAGAGAGATAGACATATCAAATAGATAGTGGGTCCCACCATCACTAATTATTTTTTACTTTTTCCAATTTTTTTTCGAGTCTATATCTCTCCAAATGGAGAAATAGAGAGGATACAAAATAGAGAAGATTTTGACTGGTTTTTGAAGTTGGTTGGTTCTCTTGTTCTATTTAGAAATTGGAGCTACATATAGATTATGTGGTGGTTGATACATATATATCCTCTAGTGAAGGGGGTTCAAGAGCCTCTTACAAAATATCAGAAGAATGCTTAGTTTAGATGGGAAGGTTTGAGTCTATAACTTCTATAGAGAAGTTAATGTGTGTGCGGATGCGTTGGTGAATGTGGCATGTGAAAGATCTTTTTTCTTTGATTATGTATGAACATTGGCATGTGAAGTGGTATTTGATTTTCTTTGAGCTTCGAGCCTCTTGCAATCCAAAAAAAAATAAAAAATATTTACATTTATTTAAATATATCAATCAATTTGACTACATTTAATTGGCATCAACGATAAATCATAAATCATATCGTCTAATTAACTAAGAAAAGTTTTTTTTGAACAAGATTAACGAAGAAAAGTTACAAATCCAAGCTCCTAGATGATTGTGTTAGTGAGCCCCCACCTATAAACTGAACGCCATAAGTTTTCATATTTGATAGTTTTACTCGATATATATAGAACATAAAGAAGAAAGACTTAATTATACTTTTGGCCTCTAAGTTTTCCAAAGTTGTGATTTTAGCCCCTTAAAAAAAATAACTTTTTTCAGGCCTAATAAGTTTATATTCTGTTGCAATTTTGGCCCCCACGCCAATTTTGATCCAGTCAACGGACACGTGTGCATATTTATTTATTTTTTTTATTATTTTTTAATTACAAAATCAAAAAAATATTAAAAAATACAAAAATATGTCCACGTCAGCGTTGACTGAATCAAAATTGGGCTACGGGCCAAAATTGCAACAGAAAGTAAACTTAGGGGCCTGAAAAGAGTTGTTTTTTTTAGGAGACCAAAATCACAACTTTGAGAAACTTAGGGGGCCAAAAGTGTAATTAAGCCAAGAAGAAACATTATCCATCTTTCTTTCTTTTTTAATAATAAAACACTATCCATCTTTTGAACTTAAAGTAAAGTAAAGTAAATTTCATAGAACCATTAGTTTATAGTAAATTAATATTTTTGGGCAATAAATTAATATTTCATAGAACCCTTCTTCAAAAAAAATATTTGATGGAACCATTTGTAGCTGTAGCCATCTGTGTTATTGTCGTTGTGCCATTGTCTTGATTATTGAGAGAAAATATTTTGAAACGGCTAAAACTTAACATTGTATGATTGTAATTAAGTGTAATGTTGAATCTTTCATTTTCATCTCATATGTATTACCGTTGCTGAGGCCGGCTCTAACAAACAAGTAAATCAAAATTTCACTTCATATATATTAATAGCTAGAATCAGATTTATATATAGTACGTACATTCTTCTAACATGTTTGACAAACAAGATAATAAGTACGTTAATCTTATGGTATATATCAATTGACAGTATGACAACACTTGTTAGAATGTAGAAATATTAGAAAAACGACATATCGTTAAACGAAGTTTAATTAAGACAGTGATGTTTTTTAAATAGGCCACAAAAGACTCTTGCTCAAAAAAAAAAAAAGGCCACAAAAGACTCAATCCATACTTTGAAGATTTTCGTCAAATGTTGAACTTTAGACAGTATGTAATTGCTAATGTGCATGTCATGTAGTCAAATGTCACTGCCACACCTTAGTCATATTGATAAATAGACATTTTCCATTTGCAAGTTTTTCACGGACACAACTTCAGATTAAAAATATTTTGGCTAACTATAAAATTGAAAAGAAACATCAAATTAAATGATATTTTTAAAGAAATAAAATTAAATAATATTTCTTCAAATTAAATGATATTAATTCATATAATTAAATTACTTTTGTTTATATTTTTTTCCTTTTATATGAGCGGGTCCAAATATTTTTGATTTGGAGGGTTTGCGCCCTTGCTCGTCAAGTTGTTAAATTTTTTTTTATCAAAATCAAACTTTTTTTTTTCTATGTTATCAATAACTGTTATTTGACACCAAAAAACATAGAGAGGAATTTATATGATCATATGATTTGGACACACGCATAGACACACATATAAAAGGAATAAAGTAGAAAAATAACAAAGTTTTTTTGAGGGAATAAAAAGTTAAATAATATATATTTAAAATAATTGAATGATGTATTTTTTTTTATATGTGTATCCAAATTATTATTATTTCGGATTGTGACCAACTTATTTCTCAAAAATATATGCAAACACTTGCCAAATTTTTTTTGGAATGACAAAGGAAAAACAAGAGAAAAGAAAAACACTTTCAATAATGTTTTTCTTTGTTGGTTGTAGTCATTTGTTAGCCAATTATAACATGGGAACAAAAAAAAAAATACTAATTTTTGGTAAAACTTTTTCTTTGAGTTTTACCTTTCGTTTACTTTATTTTACCATTTTATCCTTCATTTATCAATCAATTACTTACTTTTTTAAATAATCAAGAAAACTTTACACCTTCAAATATTTTTATTTGAAAAGGTTATACCAAATTATTTTATTTGAAATCGCATTTATAATCTCTCAGAAACATTGCTCAGGTGTAACCCTAGATCATGTTTTCAAGGGTCAGAATTTATCAGAAGTGTGTTCCTACGCCCTGTTTTTCAAGTGTTTTTAACCCCTCGAAAATTTTGTATTTCCTAAAATAAAATTGTAGTCATCTTCAAGAGATTTTTTTACCCCTAAGTAACGACCTACTTTCTTGCAGTGATAGACAGTGAGTTATATGGATAGCTTGATGAATAAATTATGTGAGATATATGACTTGTGAGTCGTAAAAAGAACCAAGTTTGAAACTCACTCCCACTCTCACTAAAATAAAAAACTAATGTTTGTCTTAAAATAACAATCACGTATACACACACTTTTCAAATAACAATGTCGTTATTGGGATAGTAAGTTATCTTGTAATGATTTATTTTTTCAATTTTTTTTTTGTTTACTTTCTTTTTTCAATTGTTAGTTTCTTTAAGGTGTCGAGTTTTCATTAATTAAAAGAGAAAGAGACAACGATTTTTTCAGATACTAACTTCCTTATATGAACAACATTACAACAATATTTTGTAAATTTCAACAAACTAAACATGAAATTGAATATGGAGTTGCTTAATTATAATAACAGACACATACCAATTTTTATGGACCACAATCCTCCATAGTTAATTTTGAACAACTACTTTTCATCTATATCTTAATCTCACGGTTGACATTTTTTACAAGGTTTTTTAATTTTCTTTTTCTATGACACAAAACATGTATATAAATACCTTTATCTAAGCATACCTTTGATTGAATATGGAGTTGCAATCAGACATCATGGTTTGTAACTGGCTTTCATGTGGATGCATGTGTTTACGCATTGTATCTTGGTTATTATATAAATAAGAGTATTGCTTTAACATTTGCTAGTGTATGGAACTGTGTATCAGAACATCATTCTTTTTTACATAAATTAATAATTGATATATTTTGATGTTTTTATTTTATTTTTTATTATCATATAACTAAAAAAATGTATAATTCAATTATAATCATGTTAGCAATTGAATTTCCCCCTAAAAAACAATTGAGTTTGCTTTGATGAGAATCCTCGTTATGATTCTGCTTTTTCATGCGGAGATTTCAGGAGCTTTGAGAGCAATAATTGGACCAATTTTTTTTTTTTTTTTAAGGATGAACCAATTTGTTGATAGACACCGATTCTTCTTTGGTAGTACAAGTTTCTAAGAGATGCTAATATGTATTCAATAAATCTAGAAAATGAAAGTCGTTTATAATTGAGAGAGGAGGAAGTATGAGTCATGCTAATATGTAATACAACTCAAATTTCAAAGTTTAAGTATTTCTCTAGCAAGTGCTTTGACTTTTTTTTACTATTACTTTTTCCAACTTACCTATTTCTCAGGCGCTCTATTTTATTTTACGAAAATGTTCCATAAGATTTTCGGATTTTATGATTCGAATTGAGTTTTTTCTTTGTTTTGGGGTGGAAAAATGAGTTTTTCATCAATTCGGATTTTATAATCCGAACATCCCATTCCTTGTTTTTTTTCTTCGGATTATAGAATTTGAACACCCCATAAACACCTTTATTCAGGGGAAAACATCAGCATCAATTCAACGCAAGTTTGTAACATGGATAACCAGTTTAAGAACCATATTAATCTTCCTAACTCACATAATTCTGTTTTAGGTCATTGTTAGTTGTTCTCAGTCAAAAATTCAATATTAGGGCTGCTTGATCAGATTGTTTTGAAACTTTCTCAGACAATCAGAAGAAAAAAAATCAAGGATCAAAACTCCCCTAGAAGAGACTTCTTACAGGATTCCTCCATTCAAAATCCAAAATTTCATCGTTTAAACCCATTTAAATTGTTTATTAATTTTTTATATTCTCTGAATATTCTGAAAACAAAATATGCATTAGTTTTATTTGATTTTTAGAATTTTTTTGTGGTATTTTTACATTTTTTTATTTTATTTGACATAATTTTATCATTTCTTACTTTGTTTTTTGTTGTTTTTAAAATCGAAAGTTGCAACTGCTGAAATGGAAGAGATTCTGATTGTTGTTTATATATAATCATATTTCGGATTATATAATCCAAAATTCCATAGACATATTTTAAAGTAAAAATAAGACCCATGAGAAGATAATAGCGTGAGAAAAGTAATAGTTTTTTTTAAGCAAGTGCATTGAAATTTAATCAACGTTTTGGGCTTTTTGGTTTAAAGGCTCCTATTAGAAGCCCAAAAAGTTTGTTGAGTTTATGGATTTCTGCTCTTCCCCCAGCACATTTTGCTCGTGCCCAACATGATTTCCAAATATACCTCTGCGTGAGTTAAGTCACGCTGCGTGACTTAACCCACACACCTTATAAGCTCTGCGAGCGTGACTTAACTCACACCACTGACCTGTGCGCGAGTTAACTCACGTACGTTGGCCGGTGGTCAAAGCTGAAGAACAAACATTTTTTGGTTTTTGGTCAGATTTTCAACATTCAATTTACACTTTTTAACTACTTTTACACGTTTTTTTTATGACATTTAAGGTAGATACAAACTAGGTTATCATTCCTACCTATAAATACGCTCACAAACTTCCTCTTTTCCTCACATTATCTCCTCCCACTCTCTCCCCTCTCTTTCTCTTCTTCTTTTTTGCTTCTATAGTCTCTAGGCTCTTTATACCCCTTTAGGTATATAGTAGTAGCTCTTGGGGGAAATAGTGGTCGGTCGAGTTGGGGAGAAAGACATCATCCCTTGAGGTAAAATTAGGGTTGCTTCCTTTTACTTCCAAATTTTTTTACCACGGGTAAAAATAATCATCATGGGGGTATAAAAGGAACCAAATTTAAATTTACCTCAAGGGATCTTGATGTCTTTTTCTCCAACAGGACTAATCACTATTTTCCCTAAGAGCTATTTCTATATACCGAAGAGGGTAAAAATAACTTTTCATTCTAAGAGGGTAAAAAAATAATAAGTAGATTAGTGAATTCAAATATATTGTTGTAATGATTGAATGATATAATAAAACGAGAGTTAAATTTATTAATTTTTTTTTATTTGTAATTATATTTGCATTTATTTTATGTTTATGATTATGTATTGAATAAATAAATATTGAATGAATAAAATCAAATTTATTTTCTAATTTTGTATTTAATGAATAAATAAATTAGAATAAATATTGAATTAGAATAAAATCGAATTTATTTTCTAATTTCGAATTTATTTTAAATGCATAGATAAATTAGAATATAGCAAATAAATAATTTAGAATAAAGTGAAAAAATAATTTAGAATAAAGTAAATAAAATAATTTGAAAATAGTAAATAAATTAAAAATAAAAAAAACCACTATACGCCACTTAACTCACGTCACTCAACTTAACTTGCGCATTATTTTACAGTTGCACTTGTTAACTAGCGCAGGGGCATTTTGGACATGGCTGTAGGGCGCGAGTGTTTTGTGCTGGGGGAAGAGCAGAAATCGAGTTTATGTCACAGAAAATGGAAAATGCAATGGCCTCTCTTTTATGAATGGAGAATTGCTTTTCTCACATAAGAAATTGTTTAAAAACACAGAGAAAATACGTTTTTATCTCCAACGATAGTTAACTATCGTTCGGTCTTCTTGGGGGTAGTTAACTGCTATTTCACATATACAATTTTAAAAAAAAATCCAACAGTAGATAACCAGCGTGGAGCATGAAAATTATGTTTTTGACTTCAGGAATGGCCATGATTGGGTATTAGTATAAAATAGGATTTTGTAACACTTTAAAAAATTATAAAGTAGGAAGATGTCACATGTTGTGGGTGAGGCAGGTAGTATGATGCTTAGTCATTTGTTATTCTTTTCCTTGGTGGTTTTTTACAAGTCTATTTTGAATTGTTGAGCAAATTATTGTTTATATCCATACTCCATAGTGTGAGACATGTCTAACATGTATATTCCATAGTGAGACATGTCTAACACGTGAAACTTTGTCAGTACAACTCATGCCCGGAACTGAAGTTTAGGTCTCTCCTCTTTCTCCTTGCACCCTAACTACTTGTGTAGTTATATTGTTGCTGAAGTCAAAAACATAGTCATCATGATCATTGCAATTTTCATGCTCTAGTTAAATATTTATGGAGTTTTTTCTTTTTTTAAGTTTTGTATGTAAAACGACAGTTCCGAAAGGTAGTTAACTACTGTTGAGAATAAAACGTAATGTCCATATGTTTTAAACAATTTCTCATGTGATAAAAGCAATTACTTATGAATGGTATAGGTCAACAAAGTATTATTCCACTACAAAGAGTATCTGTCAACTAAGACACTCCTCAACATATGTTTCCAGTACATGTATTCAGTACATACATCTGACATTATTGATTAAAATTTGATTACATCCGACTAAGGGTGCGTTTGTTTCAGCTTTAAAAAAAATAGATTTTGTGTCAAAAGAATCTAGAGATTTTTTTTAGAGATTTTATATTTGTGTTTGCCTACTATCCATAAAAATCCATTTTTAAAAAAAATGAGTTCTAACATGTACATGTGTTATCTCCTTGTTGTTGAAAAAAATAGATTTTGAGAAAAGCTAATCCTAATAGCTTTTCATTTTAGGGTCAAAATAGATTTTTTTGACAAAATGATTTTTCTAAAAATCCTAAACAAACACTTAAAAATGAAAAAAGTGATTTTTTTAAGGAAAAAAATAGATTTTTTTTGGAAAAAATCTGAAACAAATGGGCCCTAAAATATAAGGGCCCCACGTTAATTTAGTGGACTATAAATGAATTTCAACCAATAATATGTACCTGAACGTGTTGGAAAGAATATATAATAAATAACAAGTTAATAGTATTTTTTGTTTAAAAAAAAAAGTTTATAGTATTTTTCTTTATACATGCGAAGTTTTTAATCTTTTTCTTGTTTTTTAGCCTAAAAAAAATCTTAGGGTGAGGAAAAGATGTCCCGGTTCAAGGGAAGGAAAATATTTGGATTTTAAAAACACTAATAAATGTATTTGCATTTACTTTCTTTAAGGGGCAGTATTGACATTTATTTTAAGGGACACTAACGAAACTCAAATCTGAAACTTCTTAGATGCAAAACTTATCTTTTTACCACTAAACCAAATTATGGAAGTTGATTCATTTTTTGCCTATTAGTAATTATTTAAGGATATCTAAAGATTTCGATTAAGAAATAAGAAGTAGTAGTTTAAGTGATGTGTTTTATCATTTTCTTTGCAAAAACATTCATAGATATATCCACATTATAGTTGTATTCGAAAACAACGTTAACGAGATTGAATTAGTTGTTTTTATACTATATGTTTGAGTAGAATCGTAGTTACTTAAAAAAAAAAAAATCAAACATAATATTTGAATATAATTTTATTTTGAAGCACTCTCAAACACAAATTATCTAAGTATTTCTTTATGTTAAGATTCAAAACATTCATTTGTCATATTGTAGGCGTAGCTCCTTTTGCTAAACTTTACTTCCACCGGTTTGAATATAAACTAATCTAATAATACATTTGTGTTTATGTATTAGAAATATACTATTTTGTTTTTGATAAAAACTAAGTGCAGAGATATCAACCATTAAACCCAATTTTTTTCATTTTTTAATTTAAATGTCTATCTCCTTTTTTCTCCCTAACAAACAAGGGTTAAGATTGAAGTTGACCCCATGTGACATGACATAATTCTCTCCAATATGAACGCATTTATTTAGTTCTTAGTATATTCCAAGATATTTTGAGATTGAGTGGACTAAAATTACAAACTACAAAGTACAAACGCAATTATTGATGCCATGCAAGTCAACTAGTCAAGTAGTGTTCTGCATGCATCGTTTGTGTTTGAGACGTTGGAGTTGCATTGATTGTAGTATATGATGTTGAAAATTATACAATTTCAAAAGTCACATTGAACAGAAGTACAGAACATGACACATACAATCAATATTGTGCACGGTTGAAAAAGGTGCATTGTGCCAATTTCGTTACTGTTTTTACGTGGGGAGAGGAGCCTTGATGGTTGTGTCCATTCACGACGTTTTCTAAAATTTTACATATATATTTTTATTTGATGGATGTATGTGATTATTATATTTTAAGCAAAGAAAAGAATCACCATTGTTTTTTTTTGTTAAACTTGAAAATTAGTTGTTAACTTTACCAATAGATCTTAAAAGTGAACTAAGGAAGGATTTATGTTCCTTAATTGTTGATTTATTAACTCTTTCGAAGAGTGTGGAGTTTGGATGGTTTGGTTTTTGGTGAATTATTAAACTAAAGAAAACATAAGTAAATGTAAAGCAGAAAGATAAAAGATAAATGCAAGTAGAGATGACAATTTTATTGTGTGTTGAAAATGATATTTACAAGGGTATTTATAGACAAAACTTGTATTTATAGACCAAATATAACGAGGGGAAAAATATGAGAAATACTTAATCGGACACAACCTTAGATGAAAAACGTTTGGGTACTCACAAATAAAAAATGAAAAGAAAAAAGGATAAAATGATGTTAAATGATAGGAAGTTTTATACGATGACAAGTGTTTGAACACACTAGTAAGGCACGCATATATATGAAAAATGCAGGAAGAGAAAAGGAATTAAAAATATATATTTCTAATTTGATTAAATCATATGTATTTTTATGTGATTGTATTAATTGTGTGTGCAAATGATTTTTTTATCAAAAGGAAAACAGTGAAAAGCAAAAGACTAAGCAACTTGATGTCTAAAACCATCAGAGGAGTCAGCTTACAAGATAAAATTTACATGTGAAGGAGGAAAAGTCTATATCTTCAGTGTGTCAATGTTGTTAGTATCATATTTAGCAAGTCAATCGACATATTCATTACCTTTTCTCAATGTATGGGAAAAGGAAACCGCCTAAGTATTTTTTATTAAATGTAGTGACCAAATAATTTCTATTTAATTTTGTATTTGTGTGCGTACCTAAATATTTTTTGTATTAGACACACCTAATAAAAATATTTCTAGCCAACACACTACAAATCTTTGAGGTTGGATTATCAACTTCATTTGTGCCTTTGATTCTGACACTTTCACAACATTCGTGAAATTGTTTGGACTTGTGACATATTTGACTCATTTGTATTCAACTATCTTTCACTCGATTGACCTTTGTTCGACTAATTAGGCATCAACTAAACCTTAATTCTTGCTTAACAAGAAACTAAACCTTAATTCTTATGTATGTCTTTTCGGCTAACAACTTCAATTATTTGGAAGGGTAAATATAATGGACCTAATTGTTATGTTATTCAAGTCTTTTTTTTTAATAAGGCAAACCAAACCAAACCGCATACTTTTTTATGTTGCGGTTCGGATGACTTTTAGCTTCAAAACCGAACCAAACCGCACCGCGAACACCCCTAATTGACATGCCTTAAATAAATTACAAATTTATTGTTCTTAATTGTTATGTTTCTTTGTCAACACATTTAAAAGACCTCATTTTAAAATTCGTGTTAGGCCAAATATATTGAACTGACCTTTGTAAAATGACAAAATAAATAATCTACATCTATCTATCGTAACAGTGCAGCAGTCACAACCCACGCCATATTCCATTTTGTATTTCAACTTCTTAAATCAAAAAATTTATTTTAATCCGTAACAAGCAAATACAAATGTTTAAGTATTTCAATAATTATTGTAACAAATCTTTAGTTAATAAATTAACACAACATATCTTAATTAACACAACAGAATATCTTCTCATAGTTCGTGTACTGCTCCCTGTTTCTTTGTTGAATTCAAAACCAAATCATTATTTTATTCAACTATCAATTATTTTCCCTCTTCATAGTAGTGAAAAAACACCAACTTTGTCCTTGTCTCTTTCAATCGTTTTTTTTATCACATTTCCTAGTTTCTTCCTTCAACCACTAACACTCAAATCTTGGCCACCACGTTAACCCTAATCCCAAGTAATCACATTTTTTCCATTGACTTTCTTTCTCTCTCTAAACTTTTGACTTTCTCTCACTACTTTTCCGACCTTTATAAGCTCAAAAATTTCATCTTTCTCACTATCCCACTATACCCTTTTCTTCAAACAACCTCAATAACAAACATCATTCAAAAAAATCCAATTTTTATAACTACGATGTTTGTTTTGTCTTCTGTTTCATTCATGAACCTTGGAACTGATTTTGTTCTTAAACCCATTTTCCTTCATGGGTTATCTAGCTTAATTCATATACTATTGATTCTAGCAGTTTTAGTTTCATGGGTTTGGAGAAAATTTACAACTTGTGTTGTGAATGAGTCTAA
>Ga0228710_1007512_pt1 | contig 16048 bp, 9 predicted proteins | sample MedpolnodulmetaG_FD_177995 | JGI IMG/M metagenome (GOLD analysis project Ga0228710, IMG submission 177995) | Root nodule microbial communities from Medicago polymorpha collected in Santa Monica, California, United States - pink nodules | ecosystem: Host-associated > Plants > Roots > Nodule... | reverse complement strand
TTTATTTAAATGGAAAGGAAAAATAACAGGGCATGTGTAATTTATTTACTTCATGTCCTTTTAGGCAATCTTATTTTTTACCTCAAAATACCAAAAGCACACACTTTGCAGGCACAAAAGTAAAACCATAGAGTAAAATCTTGACATTGAAAGCATCAAACACGCTTGGTTGAACAAGGAAGGTTCCAAAACCACTAAGATGTTGGTGACGTAAACAACTATAAATGAAAAGGAAATATAATTCATTGCTGACCTCTTTTGTTTTTCCAGAAGCGAGCTGGTATATAGAGAGAAGATTATTACATTCAGGCCTTTCAGGATTGTCGATTTCCAAGCTGTTAGATTCACCACAGTGCATAATTAAAGTACTTCAAATCCACCAAATTTTAAAATATTTATAGACAACAAGTAAATGAAGAGAAAAGGTGAGCATTTAAAGACAAAGGCATGAAGCCTCGAAGAACCGTGAGCATTATATAATTATAAAATATCATTAAAAAGGGATAATAACAATACTAACCTTGGAAACGAATCAGTTTTGCAACGTTTGATCTTGTTTGCTATAAGCTAAAAAACAGAATAAATAAACTCTGAGCAAGAGAAAGGAAACATCTACAGGGCAAATAGCAAACTTAGCCATATATCAATATGCAACTTGCAAAAGAATGCTTCAACCAATATGGGTAACAGAATCATCATTTAGTTTAAATCCACATAATCTTTATATAATATGTAAACCACCACATGCTAAAGTCCAGGGAATCAGCCATGGAATGCCTGACCACAAGTAAATTTTAACCCAAGTGTCCAATAATAAAATTAATGTAACCTGATAAGTAACTGAGAATGGGATCAAAATTTTTGAGGTTTGTTCATTGTTTGCACAGCTTTGGGTCTAAGGTTCTTTGTTGTCAATTCTGGTTTTTTTTTTTTTTTTTTTTGTGTTGTGGCCATCTGGTTTTTAGCTCTTCTTCATTTGCTCTGTTTTTGAGTCTGTTTCTGCTCAACTTTCTGATCTGTACGCATCGTTTAGGTCCAATCTGGCTTGCTAATGTGCAATTCTTTCTAGTTTGGTTTTGTACAAGTTGTAGTTTGTTTCTGACTCGTTGCAAACCAAGCGATGCTGCCAGTTCAAAGTTGTTCGTGAGTATTTTTTGTCATGTCACTCTTATCCCACTGTGCTTTCTACCTTGTCGATTTAGTCTATTGCAGACTCTCTAGCCATTGATCTTAGCACACTACAACAGTCTATCGTAGTCCCTTCGTCAAACCAAAATCATGGTTGAGTAGTTGGCACCAGCGACATACGACCTTCCCACTTAAGTTGGTTGTTTTGGTAGTCCCATTGTCCAACCATAGTCCAGACTCAGCCATCGGCACCAATAACAAAAAAAATTGTGACTTCGTTCAAACTTAAGTTGGTTTTTTCAGGCAAAGGACAACTTCTGGCCCAATAATATTTTGGTTTGCCTGCAATTCATAAAAGTTGATTGCAATATTTTCTCTTTCAAATGATAACTTAAATCTTAGTAAACTTGAGCATAAGGTAGACGATTTAAATCCAAATTCCTTTTAATGGTTGACTTATAGTTTTCCTTAGTTTACCTCTACCTTTAACTATGAAGGTATCCTCCATCTAGTCTACCCTCCTTCCTGGTCTTCTCATACATGCGACGAACTCTCCCATCTTTATACCAGCAAATTTATTTCATTCGTAATTCTTTACTTTCTTGTTTGGAAACTCTTACATCATTAAATTTTTATCTTTGTTACAGTAAGCTTACTTTCTGGTTCACTCTGTACTTCCCAGCATTCAATGTCATACAACCAAGATGAGGATTCATAATAGGAACTGACAAACCATCCATCGACTTTCAACCAAATTCACACATTTGTTTCGAAATAAAAATCAAAGTTGTAAGTTTATACAATTATACTAATGTAAATTCAATACTTTTTCACAGTTGAATGCTACAGAGTACAGATTGCAAAACAAAGCTTATGATCAGATACCACACTTGCTCAGATATGCCATATGCAGTAAAAATCACAATCGATGTCTCTAACATTAACCGGTTACAAGCAACAAAAAATTCTAACATAGATCAAATGCAAACAGTTCAGAAAAGAAAAAAAAACATATACACCATGCAACAAGAGCTACAAAAATAAATAAACAACATAAGCAAATTGTTTCTAGTGAATATAATTACTTACATCTTTAGGATCAAGAATATTGATTCTGGATTGATCAGAAGGTGCAGACTTTGACATCTATAAAATTGAACCCACAACACTGTCAGAATAAATTTATAAGTTCAAATAAAAACAATAATGTTCTTCAGTTCAATTTCCAAGCAAATGACATCCATAGCATACAGTGTTACTATCATATGATACTACATGTGTCCCTTATTGTAAGCTCCTTTTGTCATTTTCACATTTATTAAAGAGTACTCCCTCTGTTCCCTATTATAAGCAAAAAAGACATCAACTTTTTTTTCTCTCTAATATACACAATTTTAAATACCTTCACAATTTTTTATGTTATTATTCCCATAATACCCTTCATTAAATTAGAGTTTGATTTTCCAATACCACCTTTAGTTGTAACAATTCCCCGTGCCACAGCACTGGTTAGCTCTAGAGTAGGCAGCAATGGAATAAAAAGAGATATAAAAAGATCATTTCAAGTTCAATATAAAAGACTTCTAGCACGGACAAATCAAAATTTTCAATGAAAAATTGGCAAAGAATAATTAAGTAGAAAGAAAAAGAATAGTGGGAGATTTCTGTTTTTAAGGAGTGAACATGTAAAGGCGAGAGCAATAAAAGGAGGTGCACACAAGATGCTGTTTTTTTTTATATATTTATTCATAAAAGGTTATTTTTGAAAATGCCTATGTTTTTTATTAAATCAAAAATATTAATTGACTTTAACTGATTTCCTTAATACGTGTGAAGTTAGTTAAATTTGCTTAATAGAGAACGGAGGGAGTAGGTAGTTTATTTAATGTATCTATTTTATGTATGGATATTCCTGAAATATCTTTTGTAAATACATGAGCTGAACTATGACTTCTCATCCCTCAAGACTCTTATTAGTACTAATTGGAGATATATTTGAAATAAAATATTAAATGTGTCTAGTAATTTGAAATGTGACTAATGTTTAGCGAGGGAAAAACCAAATGGGGCATATATTTAGGGACGAGGCAGCATATTCTGAATATCTTTATTACAGCTGATAAAAAAATGACATTGCAGCTTAATTTTGAAGAGTTAATATACAGAAGTGTGTGTGTGTGTGTGAGCGCGCGCGTGCACATAAGCGGGGGAAAGAGGAAATATTTAAAAAACCTTCGACAGGCCATCGGTTAGGGACATAATCCGAGCTCCAGTTGGAGGTATAAGGGGCTCTGGAACCTATATACCATAAAACTCTGTTAGAAAAACACATTTCAGATGCTTTTTAATTAATCAGCTCATTCTGGTGGGATGAAATATAACTTGCCTTAAATATAGTACCTCCTCGCCTGTCATAAAATGGACAAAATAAAGAATGGTCAAGCCTAACATAAACCAAAAAATGAAGTTGAATAGTGAATGGCTATTATGTCCAATATAAATCCTCACCCGCCTAATTTCTTCCACTTTCTTCCTCCGTATAAATTATTAACCCGTTCAGCTAAGTCACGGGTCAACTCCAAATGCTGCTTTTGATCTTCACCAACAGGGACAAAATCAGACTGCAGACGCATGCTGCATTTTTGTAAGAATTATACTAACTCAAGGTAAATATAAAATACAGAGGTTTCAAAAAGATTACAATCAAATTAAGTAACATTAGCATATTTCCTGGATTTTTCAACTTTCACTATTAGTCTATTACATAATAAATCAGGGGGGATATGAGGTAGAACATAAACTGTTAATTACGAATTTCCATGCGGTATAGTGTCAAAACCCACCTGATATAGAAGTATATCAGAAGCCATCAGAACAGGATAAGTCAAAAGAGCAACCCCAACTTCATCATCTCCCTAAAATCCAATTACAAAAGAATAAGTTATTTGGAGGAATAAATAATACAAGCCAATATGACAAGATAAGAAAGAAAAAGAAAGAAAAAAAAGGCCCGGACTAATAATTTATAAAAGTCTTCACCAGCCATCAAGGCCTAAACATCTGAACATAAGTTTTTGCCTTACTTTAGCTGAAGAGCAATAGCTATGAAGTGCGGATACGGATACAGACACGGACATCAGACACGACACGGACACACTGATACCAATAATAATTTGATAAAATCACATAATTCAATGGAATCATATGTGTCGTGTCGAACACCGAAGTGTGTCTGACACCGGGACACGCCTAACCTAAGGAGTGTCCGTGCTTCATAATAATGAAAAAGGTCAATAAGTAGCAGTATTGAGAGCTGAAGCATAGGCAAAGCTCAAAAAGAATGTGGCATGCACACAGGTTCTTTCCATTCAAAATGAAATATTCTTTATATTAAACTATGAATTATGAATAACTGCTTTAATTCCCTACTTGAATATATGCGTGTGTCATAATTTTTTTATTTTATGATTGTTCATAAAATTATGTGTAGGAGTAAGTATTGATACACAATACACATCCACAACCATCACAGAACTTACAACATAAAAAAATAAAAGTCAGTCTGAAGTAAATATCTTATTTAAATCCTATTACTAAAAAATTTATATAATTAAATAATCAAAATAGATAAGTAAAGTCAGTCTTAAGTATATATTTTAATCAAAGCCATTTTACTTTTAGAAGATCACTGTCAAGAAAGAAATTTATTGTTTCTAGGAAGAAAGAAAGAACAAAAACAAAATTTAAGCAAAGCAGACTAGATACAAAATAGATAAAAAGATAAATTAATTAAAAAATGGAAATTAGAAATGCATACAGCTATAAACGCACCGCCTTGCGAGATTTCTCTTTAAACTGTATCATTCTGTTTAGCCAACCGATTGGTGTTATGGAACTTAGCAGCCACATCAATTCTACATGTGCACGGACATGAGACTGGACAAAAACTGAAGCCTGTTTGCAGAAATAAATATCATCTAGCCACAATGGACAATGGTTCTGACATTTCCACTATAAATATTATTTCTTTAAAAAAACTGAGCAAAAGTTGCAACGTACCTTTGAAGGATCCACCCCACATGCCAGGTAAATGGCTGCAGTTGACTTTGTATCCTTAGATAATTGTTGTGAGTCATGAGGTAATGTAATCTGTGCAAGAAAAACTGAAGTGGTGAGAAATGGGACATTATCATTCAATGTCTAAAACACAGGAAAGTTGGCTTTAATCAGTAAGTGAAGTGAAGAGCAAAAAGTTAGTCCTCAAATTCCTCTCCAGAAACTAATAGAATTAACCAGATTGTGTTTTAAGCTGTAACCAGATGTATGAACCCTTAAAAAAATCTATAGTTTGTGTCCATTGATTTCCAGTTACCACGTTTGATACAAAGTCGAGCTACTATTTATATTACAATTTACAAACAAAATTCATTTACGAGAACTCTGGTTAAAATTTAAACTTGAAGCAAAAGTGTACATTGAAATTGACACAAATGTGGCTTAAACTATTCTGGATCAATATCCTCGGTGATAAACAAATGTGTGAATTCGATTGGCCTGCTCAGCCTGATTGACAAGAAACCTCAAATTAATTGACCTAGTTATGAAGCTCGTTCACACTTGCCAAATAGCATAAGCAGCACAATTAGAAGGAAAATTATGAAATTGAAGAAGATCCTTTAACTTTTCACATTCTAATGCATACCAAAAGATCTAGTTCTATGAGTTCAGGCCTGTATCTCAAACAACAAAAAGAGATTGAGAAAAGCATCATCAGGAATTTAATGGACATACCGCATGCAGATCCACAATGAAGAAAAGTGTATCGTACACATGCTGCAAAATGAAATCAATGTCAATTCTTAAATATCGTGCAACTTTGTGAATAAAGATGGTTTGGGCTGGAACAGACTCAACTGAATTAACTCAGATGTATAATATAGGCAAACCGTACTCATTTGTCTGAGTCACAGTATCCTGCTACCATAAACAGCTTAATAACTAAGCGCTTATAGCATAAACAATTATCATATGTATAAGGTATTTCATAAGTTATTTTGATAGTTGTTTTCATAAGTTATCGTGGAGAGCTTATGGAAATAAGCTACAACAATTTATAAACTAAAAATCATTCATTATCAACAATTTTGAGCAGCTAACAATAAACAAATTATTTGACAAGTGATTTATGAGAATTGAAAAATATGAACCTGAAGGGCAACCCAATTCTTGATGGCACCAAAGTAGTTTCCAAGGTGAATTGAACCGGTAGGTTGAACTCCGGAGACAACTCGTTTCCTGCAGAAAAATAATGTGTTAGTTGGTTTAGTTAGTTGAATAAACAAAGGATGAAATTGAAATGTGGATTGTGAATTACTTTACAAAGGTCGGGGAAGGAGTGGGAGTTTGTGGAGAGGTAGAGGATAGAGTGGTGCAGCATCGAATGGTGGGTCTGAAGCGAGAACGAAGAAGAGTTGAAGCTGCACACGACCTGTTTGTTGTTATAACTAACTTGTAATCAAAATCGCAATAAAAGATAGCAATAAAGATAAGAGTAAGAGAGTGAGTACAGCGATGGGACGAAGCATGACGGAACCGCGTAATGACAAACCCCCATCTTACTCTTCACGCCTATCGACGCCTCGTGGTGACCTTTTATCGTTTTTGTGCTCCCTTTAGATATACTGGTTGTTAACGATGTAGAGAGAAACAAGTCAGCTAGTACAAAAGTACCAGTAAAAACGGCTAGGGTTTTATCATAGCGACAAAATTTTTGTATGTGTTATATTGACAATCATTCATTCGCTCGATTTTCTAATTTTCATACCTGGTGCTTATTATGGAAATATGTAGGCTATCCAATTTGAATAATGATTATTCACTTTTTTATATAGTGATGTGATGGCAATAGTTCGTACCTTCTCTATTTTCTAATATAATTGGAAGGTTTCTTAATATTTTGATGGGTTTTTTTGGTGTATGAGATTTACATGTTTTAGGGTGCAAATTGACATTAGAAGGTTCAAAAGTTTTTTGTTAACATCCGATATCTATACAAAACGAAGATAGAAGACTATGACTTCAATTTTGATGATATGTTTTGCTTTCAATTGATTCTTTCTCTCTTTTTTTACGTGATTTAGGTGACTTTTGCTTTTGATTGTTTTTTCTTTAGATGACTTTTTATTCTTCTTTTAACTTTTCTTTTTCTAGACATAATATTATTTCTTAGTTTGTTTCGATGAAAGACTGAATAAGTTAGTTTCTCAAATTTTCAGAGAAGCCTAATGAAAAGTTTGAGTAGAGCACGAGTCTATGTACCCTTTACTTTTTAACGTAATGTTGTAATCTTTGTTAAGACAATATATTACATAATACATAAATTTTGCAAGATATCGCGTGCAACCGAATTGTAACACTGAAGTCCGAAGGGTATTCCACAATTTAAGATTTCGTATTTTAATAGTAATACAATTGTATTGTACTTTTTATTTAACATCAACTTTTTTATGATATACTTTATTCCTATATATTAAAGTTAATATGACCCGTGTGACGCACGGGTCGATGGTCTAGTAGGCACAAACAAAAGTAGAAAAAAGAGGGAACACACGAAGATTTGTTTACCACCCAGTTCGGTCAGCAGCTCCCTGAACTAATGATGAGTAACTTTACAAAGAGATATCAAAAAGGTTACAAGAATTAGTCTTCAAACCTAATTCTATCCAAAGTCTCAATCTCTTCACGTGACCAAAAGATTCAATAGTGTTTCCCAAGGTGAATTAATCTCAACCTAGTGTTTGTTGCCAAGAGCAAACTCTACAAACCCTAGTTTTTGTGTTGACTTCTAAACCCTTGTTTTCAACTTCCTCTCTCTCTCTCTCTAAGATTTTCATTTGGTACAAGGTCTATATTTTTTTTTTTGGTAGATAGACGAAATGACAAAGTCAGTATGAACTCACACACACAAGTGGAGGTACCGGGGTTCGAACCTCGGTCATGGCATCCGGCCTAACAATTCCGGCATTTTGCAGTTGAGTTAGGACTTCTGGATACAAGGTCTATATTTATAGAGAAATATAATTCATAAACTAAATTGACGACGCGTGCGCCGCACGAGTCTTATGAGTTGTAATACATTCCCTATTAGTAAAATGCAATAGTTACTTGAAAATAGACTTTTGACCCATGCAACACATGAGTCTTTTAGATTTATAATGATAGTATTTTTATAAAAATTGAAAAAGCATGGATAGATTTGAAATAATTAATATATGATTTCAAAAAATCAATGATCAGAAACCGTGCAGCAAAGGAATAGGACCAAAAAAAAAGGACGATTTAATTTTTATGTTTAGCATATTCTTGTGATGAATGGGACCAAACATACTTTTCCAGAACTTACTCGTCTCCAAATTTCTTAAACAAAAAACCAAAAACATCCTACCGAATAACACTTCATAATGTATGGTAATAGACAACAATAGTTGTTGACCGCATAAACATCAAAGCAAAGACATATGTCATCGTCTATTAGCTTCTTCTAATTAAATATATGCTTTCTTTTAACAGGATAAACTTGCTACTATATACTATTATTAGACTAGATGACACAAATGGTGATTTGGGAACCAATATACCTTCTTTTGATGCCACTTAAGTTTGTGACAAAAACTTTCTTTCAATCACACATTCAGAGGCAAGCATGCCCAATCATTAATCACATTGTGTCTCCTTGTTTCTATAGTTTTGCTATCTAGTTTATAGTGTGTTTAGATAGCTATCAGAAAAGCAAAAGAAAAAGAAAACTGTAAGATTCATTTGGAGTACATAGCATTGAAAGTAAATGAGATGAAAATAACTTCAATAAAAATCTAGTCATAAAGTTCTCATCTTTGTAAACAATAATTTATAAGAAAAAGTGAATATGTAAAAAACACTTTTTTACATTTCAAGCAATTGGTGGGACTTGAAACATATAGTGTGCACAAATTAGTGAATAAGCTAAGAGAAGAATAAGAAATTAAACTAACGGAATAGTTTTATAAGTAAATAACGATGTTAATGTGAGTACAGAGATGAATTGAGAAAAATTTGTATATTGTTGTGTCTTTTTCTGGTTAAATCAATTTATGGATTTTGTGTTTGGAACTGGCTTCAAATGGTACCTGTGATTGAAGGTCTAAGGGGTACCTATTCATCAATTTAAGTTACTTGCACTCCATCAGTTAATAGGTGCAATTATTTTTTTTTATTTTTTTGGCTATCGCATCGGTCTCCGACCCACCAAAGGTGAGCGACTAATCTGCCTCGTACGTAGAGGCATGCGCACTGGTCAAGCATTGTTCTCCTAGGAATCGAACCCGATATTCCCCGGGTACGTCGTTGGAAGGAGCTCCTTGCCACTGGAGCCCAAACAACTTGGTTAATAGGTGCAATTATTAGTTATTACAAACAAAATTTCCATTAATTTAATTTAATTCAATTCATAAATTTTATCAGAAACCCAGATCCTCATGCATCTTTACAACGTTCGTTTTTATACCATCAAAGCTTCTAAAGCAAATAAATTCACATAAATCATTCAACAACACATGATCAATAACCAGAAAACGAAGAAACAATACTAAGGAAGCAACTTCAATAGAAGTTAATAAAAAAAACTGAAATTAAACGGTTTCTAATTAAAGAACAGAGAAACGAAAACAAAGCACTTCTGAAATGGATCGATTTTCAAATACACTTAATCAACAACACATAATCAAAGCACTTTCAACTTTTTCTTGGTAGATTTTCAAATATTACAACTTTCAGATTTGAATATATATAATGATCATGTTCATGTAGTTACTCTCTGTGTGTTCCAGAATGGAACATATCTGTAATGAAGTTGAAAGTTCTGTTGCCGACATCCATCAAAGTGATATAGAATTGCATGATGGGTTGGTGTTTGAGGGTACATTCGAGATGAACCTCTAAAACAGTGACTACAAACAAACTACAATAATATATGAAAACCAGATTTTTGACCCCGCACGGATTTATTGCAGAGGGATTGACATACAAATCATAAAATACAATATATAATTGGTAACGATGAAAAATATAACACGTGATAATCTATAGTAGACAAAATAAAACAGTTCATAAAATGTATGAAATCTAAAAATATTATAAAAGAAAATCCGGTAATCTTATCAATGATTCGGTAAAAGAAATTTTTAGTACATTGGCACGTAGTTTCATCACACATTGCAAAATACTTTCTCATATACAACGTAAGACGTTACATTGGTATCTTCATCAGTGATCAATATCTTTAGTCCTTCATTGGATGTAACTCTTGAAACAACAACGTACAGTTGTCCGTGAGAAAATACAGGTGTTGGTAGATATACACCAACATGTTTAAGCGACTGCCCTTAACTTTTGTTAATTGTCATTGCAAATGATACAGTCAAAGGAAATTGTCTTCGTTAGGTTAAATTACTGCTAACCTAATAAAGCAAATGAGAGAGAAAATATTAGGTTAAATTGCTGCATACCTAACAAAATTAATAAATAAGGATAAGTGTAGAAAATATTGTCAAAAAAAGGGCAAGAGGATAGAAATGAAATTGGTGCGATGCATTTTTTAGATGAAATTTGTTAGGTTAAATTGCTAACCTAATACAGCAAATGGGAGGGAAAATATTAGGTTAAGTTGCTGCAGACCTAACAAAATTAATAAATAAGAAAAGAATAAGTGTAGAAAATATGGTCAAAAAAAAGACAAGATGATAGGAATAAAATTGGTGTGATGCATTTTTTAAATTACTACTAACCTAATAAAGCAAATGTGAGGGAAAATATTAGGTTAAGTTGCTGCAGACCTAACAAAAGTAATAAATAAGGATTGTTGTTGACACATATGCAAATGCTGAAACACATATAAATGACTGAAATACCCCTGCGGCAGTTGACTGTCGATGAAAGGAACCGGCTGCTGTTAACTGCCAAAATTTCTTCGGTAATTAACTGCCGATACATCAACGGCAATTAAAAAAAAATCTTCATCGGCACTTAAGTACCTTTCATACTTTTTTATTAAAACTCAAGTTAGCTATCTCCTTCGAGATATAATTTTACTTTCAATGATTGCTCTTTTTAGTTATTCATTTTTTCAATGGTGACGTTTAGCATACACAAAGGCATGTTTTTGTGTAGCATACACAAATGTGCTTATTACCATTCATGTAACATTAAAAATATCAATGGCCTAGATGTTATATTATATATGGTGCACCTTTATGTACTCAATCTTTTTCCATTTTCTCCTACCTCTACTTGTTCGTCTTCTTCCTCTAGCACTTTGTCTTTTTTCTAGCCTTTAGTATTCACACATCAAGTTCTTCAATAAGATTATGCGCATTATATTTTATTTTTTTTGCACAAGGCAACAATATCCAATAATAATTAATAAGGCCGAATTATATTTCAGTCATTTATATGTGTGTTTCAGCCTTTGCATATGTGTCAACAACAATTTTCATAATATATAGGGTTAATTGTGTTTTTCACCCCTTTAATATATCTCTTTTCCGGTTTCGCCCCTATAAATTTTTTGGTTTGATTTGCATCCTCGTAAAAAAATAATCCAAAATACCCCCTCCTCAATCCAAATCAGCAAATACGTTGATGTGGTGCTGACTTGGCATTTTTTTCTATTTTTATTTTTTTAATTCGCCATGTGTAAAAAAAAGTCCACATCATATTTTATTTTTAAAATATTTGAAAATTAATGTCAAAAAATAAAAAAAATCCAAAAAATATTAAGATTTAAAAAAATTAAAAAATATTAAGATTTTTTTTGAAATATAAAAAGCAGAAAAATAATCAGATTTTACAAAAAAATTAAAAAATCAAAAAAAAATTATAAGATTTTTTTTTATGGAGTTTTTTTTTAAGTTCCGTTGAAACATCGGCAGTTAACTGCAGTCGGTTTCTTTTCTCGACAGTTAACTGTCGCAGGGGTATTTCAGTCATTTAAATGTGTGTTTCAGCCTTTGCATATGTGTTAACAACAATTTTCATAATATATAGGGTTAATTGTGTTTTTCACCCCTTTAATATATGTCTTTTCCGGTTTTCGCCCCTATAAAATTTTTGGTTTGATTTGCATCGTAAAAAAATAATCCAAAATACCCCCTCCTCAATCCAACTCAGCAAATACGTTGATGTGGTGCTGACTTGACATTTTTTCTATTTTTATTTTTTTAATTCGCCATGTGTAAAAAAAGTCCACATCAGATTTTATTTTTAAAATATTCGAAAATTAATTTCAAAAAATAAAAAAAATCCTAAAAATATTCAGATTTAAAAAAATTAAAAAATATTAAGATTTTTTTTTGAAATATAAAAAGCAGAAAAATAATCAGATTTTACAAAAAAAATTAAAAAATAAGAAAAAAATTATAAGATTTTTTTTTTCAAATTAGAAAATATAATCGGATTTTTTAAAATTAAAAAGATTTTAATAAATTATGGAATTTAATTTTCAAAATCCAAAAAAAGCAAATTTTCAAAATAAAAAAAAAGGTCAGATTTTTTAAAAAATAATTCTGGAAAAATATTTAATTTTTAAAAATCTGTACACAAATTTAGAAAAAATTTAGTTTTTTTATTCGAAAATTTTATTCCGCAATTTTTATATAATATTGGGAAAAAAAATCACTTTTCCACGATGATGGCAAAACCCTCTAACTTTGTATCCAGATTTTTAAAAATTAAAAATCATTTTTTTAATTTTTAAAATTTGTTTTTTTTCTTATTTTGAAAATTAAATTCCAGAATTTTTTTAAATCTTTTTAATTTAAAAAAATTCTGATTATATTTTCTGATTTTTTTTCTAATTTTAAATTGAAAAAAAAATCTTATCTTTTTTTTATGATTTTTAAAAAAATTTGGAAAAAATGCGACTATTTGTTTTTCTGATTTTTTAAATTTTTGAAAAAAAAATCAATTTTTATATTTTTTGAAAAAAATCCGACTATTTTTTTCTATTTCGGAAAAAGTCTTAATATTTTTATTGAATTTTTTTCGATTTTTCAAATTTTTGGAAAAAAAATCTGAATATTTTTATGATTTTTTTAAAATATTTTTCAAATATTTTAAAAATAAAATCTGATCTGGTTTTTTTTTTACACGTTGCCAATTAAAAAAAATGAAAAAAAATGCCAAATCAGCACCACATAAGCGAATTTGCTGAGTTGGATGGGGAAAGGGGGTATTCTCAATAAAAAAAATTTACGAGGATGCAAATCAAACCGAAAATTTTATAAGTGCGAAAACCATAAATGACATGTATTACCGGGGTGAAAAGCACTATTAACCTTAATATATATTATTGTTCTTATGAATATCACGTATCAACTTCATTCTGAAATGGTTTTAATACCATTCACATTTGCAAAGAGATTAAACCAAATATAGATTCCCAGAGGCTCGGTTCATCCATCATATGTAACCAAATATTGTATCTTGAAGATCCTGCAAACTATACATTATTAGGCAGTGCAGTGCCTTGGAAAATATTTTGAATGTGCCAAATTCAACTAAAACATGAGCAGTGGGAGGTGTGATGTGGTGTTTGGACATGAGTGGAATTAGACCAAGCTCAATAACATGTTACCTGAATCAGATACTCCTAATATTCATCATATCCAACCGCCTACTCGGTGCAAATGTGACTATCCGTTCTGGCTTCAGACATATATTGATGATATGTTCAGCATAAGATCCACATACAATGTCCACTGCACTATTGCAGAAGTTCATAATGATGCAGATCTTTTTAAATTGGTGTGGAATTGGCAAGGACATGCTCGTATGAGAATAACCCTTTGGAAAATGGCGCATGTTAAATAGATGAGCTGAGCAATCTACATCTAATTCTTTGTAGTTGTTGTTTTACCATAACAAAACTTGTCAACTGCTGCAAATCAAACATAAAATGGTGTTGTAAACCCGAGCCAAAACAGAAATCACAAAAATAAGTAATTCATTGCTCCTAAAATTTTCTGAAGATTGTTGAATGAATTCACAGAGGAGTTCGGTTGAGAAAAAAATGACAGTGAGAGAGAAGAAGGATAGAAAATGGAGTGAAGTTAGAGGGACACAAATAAGAATTGCAAAAAGTGGGTTTTTGTTGAGAATTGAAAAATAGAAGCTAGTTATTGAGCCGTGTGAGCAACACAATTTTTTTAGCATGGGAAAGTGTTGTGCATTAATGCTAATAGAGGAGTAAGTATATTGTAGGTCGGTGCATTAATTGTTGCATGAGAAGTGGAAAAAATGTAACAATAGCAAGGTATATTTTGAATTTCAAATTTCCCTCTTGTTAGGTCGGCCTATTTGAAATTTCAAATTGCACATATAGAAGTATGAAAATTTTTAGGGTTAACACTAACATCAATTGATGCATTGGATTTAGAGGGAAATTTTTAGGGTTAAGTGTTTGCAAACCTAATAACACTAGATCGCCGACCCGTGCGCTGCACGGGTCTTATGAACTGTATAATATAGTCTGTATTGTATAAAGTATATCATAAAAATAAAATAAAAGGTTGATGTTAAATAAGGTCCCCAATTTTTACTTATATTTTAAAATTTTACTTGATAAAAAGATCTTATTAATTTTGATTAAATATAAAGGTCTCATATTTGAAAACTTCTGCTTTCCTGAAAGTCTTTCCAATGAGGTTTACATCATACTCCTTTTACTCCGCGCATATTTACAACTTTGAATTACACCAAATACTTAAAGTACAACACCAGTGTATCACAAACTATACATACATAATTAATAAACACTTATAGTATTCTTGTACAAAAACAAAAAAACACTTATAATATTTATTTGTCGCCTGCACCATTGCTCTTATGCATTGCATGATCTGCACTTTTTTCATTCCAAATTGAGTCATTCTCGTGCAACATTTATGCATAAACCAATATACCCAACAACTAAATTATCTTCCTTCCTACTTCAGTATTTTTAACTTCAACAAATAAGCAAAAACCTGCATACATGTTTGCCAAATGCCCTGCAAAATCAGTCCTGAAACTCCAATAATTAACATATCTTTCTCTTGCAATATAAACCTCAAAAAATTGCATTAGTGAACCTCAAATATGTGTTGAAAGTTCAATGAAGCATTATAACAAACAGGCGGGGAAGGGAAAACTGCAAAAGTAAGAAAAAAAACTAATTCACAAAGAGAAAATTGGTTTACCTTTATGTCTTCTGCATCTTGTGGTTGTTTCTTGTTCTCATGAATATTTGCCAAAGCTGAAACAAAAACCAAACCAGCAACCATAAGTAACACAACCAAAATCAATTTCACAGTTCAGAGGCAACCGAAGTAACAAAAACAAAAACAAAATTATTAGTCAGAGTGAGCACCTACCTAAAACTAATGCAACCCACAACTATCTTCATTGTAGTTGCAAAAATTCAGCTGGTTCTCCAACCTTCGTAAGTAATGCAACTTTAGAGCAAAATTGAAAGAAAAAAAAAGGATTATTCATCAGAGGACCCATCACATAAACAAACACCAACGTTTTAGTGAAAAATGAAATCGAAAGAGATGTAGTTGAGGAAGAAATCGATGATATCTATACCAGTTAAAGAGTGGTATTGCAGCAAGGTTACAATGCCGCCGTCACCAACCATCAACCTGCTAAGCATCCACAACCACCACCGTCCTCACCAACATCAATCTTCTCACATCTGTTCTCTCTCATGCCGTCATCGGTGACATCCTCTTCTCGCCGGTGAAGACGTTCTCGCAACACCACAACCACGATCATGCCGGTGAAGACCTTGCAACACCGCCTTCACACCATCTTCTCACGCCGGTGATCTCGCAAAACCGCCTTCCCA
>Ga0228710_1007507_pt1 | contig 16058 bp, 14 predicted proteins | sample MedpolnodulmetaG_FD_177995 | JGI IMG/M metagenome (GOLD analysis project Ga0228710, IMG submission 177995) | Root nodule microbial communities from Medicago polymorpha collected in Santa Monica, California, United States - pink nodules | ecosystem: Host-associated > Plants > Roots > Nodule... | reverse complement strand
ATAAAAATTTGGTAAAAAAAAAAAAAAAATTACTTGTGGTTGGTCCATTTTTATGTGAGAAAAAGAACACATTAATATACTTAGGAGACATTTAATAAATATTATAATATTAGGATGGCTTTTAAATCTCCATAAATGCTAATATATACTTAATTTATAACTCGAGAAAAAGAACACGTTAATATACTTAAAGAGACATTTAATAAATATTATAATAATAGGATGGCTTTTAAATCTCCACAAAGGCTAATATATACTTAATTGATGTATGAAGAGCATCAGTTATATAAATTATTTAGTGATAAAACTATTTCTTATATGAAAAGGGGGTGAATATGGCTGAAATTGTCAAGTATGTTTATGTTATTATTATATTTCTTTCTCTGTTTCTTGTTGCAACGAATATTGAAGGTAAGCCATTTTATCGTTCTCAAATTTCCTTTTTTACTTCGTACATGATATTTTATCGTATTTTGGTTACATTATCTTAATATCTTTATTTATTACAGGAAAGTTTCATAGATGCTTTAAAGATTCAGATTGTTTAAATTTACTGTATTGTCGAACTCCTTTGAAACCAAAATGTATTTATAGAGCCTTTTGTAAATGCAAAGCAGTGTTCTCCTTGAGATATTATGTGCTTACATGATTATGTATTATAACCATACCTAAAAGAGTACACAAACACTTAGAATATTTCATAAGTTGTGATTTTGTTATTGAGTTAGCACCCTAGTAGTTTTAATTTTTTGTTTTTTTTTTCCTAATTTAAAGAATTTTTAGGTATGGCTTTGTACTCTAAGATGATGGTAAGAAAAATAATGCAAAAAATAATAATATTTGATTATCTTTTTCTCTCTTAGCTTTTGAAATTTTTCCAAGACATTCAATTTAGGTATCTAATTTTTATATTGAAATATTATATATTTACATAATAATATTATAATATTTCCTCTAAAATTATCTTTAATAATTAAGTTGAAAATTAGATTTTTAATACTTTTTCTAAGCCTTCAAAGAAGAGTCAAACATGGGTATGTGTTAGCTGGTATTTTTACCGGCCTCATTTAATGTGGTCAACATTAGTTGACTTTTACTCCTGTAGGAATAAAAGTCTTTTCTTCAATCAAAGGAGTTTCGACGATATGTTGGACTTAGTGTAAAAAGTCTCAAAGCTTTGAAGATCAATAAGATACGAGCCAAGAAGCAAAACCGTCGAATTCGAGCAAGCTGTCTTTGAAGAGGGAAGGTTCGAATTTCAAAAGGGAAGCGGTTTCCTCAAAGGAGAACGTGGGCGACAAGCAGTTGTCTACATTGACGGAGTACTGATCATGGGATTAGTTTCTTTCCACTTATTTTCTATGTATTAATAATAGTTTTTCATAGGGAAAACGGGTCACAAATCGCCTATGTAGAATTCTAAAACACTCGAAGTACCGGCACGAGAGAAAAAAGTCATAAAGTATGTATGTAAAGGATTTGTCGGACAACCTTTATTTTTAATGCACTTGCATTTTGTATTTTCTTTTATTTAAGTTTCTGCAATTTAAACTTAATGTACCTTTATCGCTTTTAAAACATGTCGAAAGACGCCACACGGTCTTGTCCCGTTCGTTAAGCAACCTACGAACTCGATGAACGCACAAGAACAGAATGCACAACATGTCCTAGGATCTTTGGTTTGGTCCTTCTTGTTATAATCAAAACCAGTCGCTATTTGTTTACCAAAAACACCGGTAAACAAATTGGCACGCTCAGTGGGACCCTGTTTGTGCATCTTTTTTCAACAATTTTTTTTTCTCCAATCCTTGGAGAGTAATTTCCATTGTAGTTTTAAAAAAAAAAACTTGGGAAGAAATTTCCATTGTTGCTCTTTCTCAAAACTTTTAAATGAAATTTCCATTGTAATTTTCCAAAACCTTTGGGAGAAATCCCATTGTGCATTTTTTCAAACAAAAACCTTTGGAAGAGATTGCCATAATCTTCCAAAATTTTCAAAAAAATTTCTAAAAAAACTTGTTTTCTAAAAACCTTTCTTGTGGAAACGGTCTTTCTGAAGATTAGCAACTATTTTCAGTGATACTTTTTCTAAGGAAAATCCTCATTTTTGTGCATGCATTTACGAAGTGGTAAAGCTTTGAATAAATTGACTAAATCTACCAATACTGGAGCATCTATGTCATAACAATCATTGCAATCCTCTTAACAAGCACAAATTATACAAATATCCACCCCTACATTGGATGCAAGTGTACCAACAGCATTGGGGGCAACCATGGCCATGCCGGTTTCGACGGAAATGGGAGTAACCGCTCCCACAACCCCTTCGACTGTAATCGCTCAAATGACACAACCAGATTCGTAAGTGTCTACAAGTGTCCCTATTTCTCCTAACCCTCAAGTTAGGACTAGATTCGTAATAGGGTCATAAATACGCAAAACTTTTATTGAAACAAAATGTGTTTAACATTACCCTTTGAATTGATGATAACAAGGTATTAAAAATCGTCAATTGGATATGCTAATATTTGTTCAAGTGTGCAGGACCATAGACAAAAATTTAGTGTCTCTTTTTAAAGCATAGGTTCTGAAAGACCAAATGAGAGCAATGAAATCAACAAGTAGGAAGCTTGAAGCATCTGAAGAAAAGAAGTTCTGAAGACAAAGTGCAGCTGAAGTGCTGACTTCATCAGAAGCTTCTCATCAGAAGTAACATCACCGGAAGCAGTTTTCATCAGGAGCTGAAGATCATCAGAAGCTGAGAGAATTGAAGCTTCAAAGTCTAATCAAGTGATTTAATCTCGCCTATCATTGTAGAAGACTGGAAGAATGAAGCAACGGCTAATTCAAATGGATTTGAAGGCATTGGATGCTTTTTCATTGAAGAGAGTTGAAAAAGGACAATTGTACGAAGTGTACAACCACTATCTCCACTACTCTGAGTTGTGTCTGCAATAGGACAAGAACAACAACTATGCCTGCACTAGTGTCCCTTCAGACTTGGAATGTATTTGAAATTGATCCTTCATAGGACAATAACCATATCAGGCAAAAGATCATTGGTGATTTGATCAAGCTTCAAACAACTCTTTTTGATGTGCTGGCAATTCACAACGTCTCTTTCATACCTCTATATAAAGGAGTGAAGACTTAGAGAATTAAGAGAGACTCAACAGTAATTTTCAAGTGCCAAAACTCTGCTGAAATTGTTCTGCATCAAAAGTTCACCTAGAATTTCTTAACAACTTTCATATCTTAGAAATTCTATAGTCTTAAAAAGTCTGGATTTGATTTGTATTGTGAACACCACTGATTGTATATCAAGTGTTCAACTTCAAACAAATTTCTTTGTAATTTTGTTTGAATAGAAGTATCTTGCTTGTCTGCCTAAGCATAAGAAGTCTCTTGTAGTTTTACTTGAGCATAGGAAGTCTCTTGATTTAGTTCAGGAGCATAGGAAATCTCTTGCAGTTGTGCTTGAGTAATTTGAGATCTCTTGCTAGTTGTAGCAGTGAGCAGTTGCAATCAGATATTACACTTTTAGTGAACTCTCCTTGGAAGTGCAAGGGGGACAGGACTACTTCCGGTTTGTGGAAGGAACCTGTATAATTGCTTTGTATCTTTCTTCTCTCTTTGTTTTTATCCACTGCATTTAGATTCTGATTATCACTTCAGAAGCTGAACTCTATCTGCTTTTGATCAGTGATTTCAGTAGGGGAAATCGAAGAAAAAGCTAACACAATTCAACCCCCCCTTCTTATGTTTTTCTCACCTTTAATTGGTATCAGAGCCTTGGTCTGTTGTCTGGTGAAGACACCTCTACCATTAGTGTTGTACCATATGATTATGGTGACAAGAAAGATGAGTCTGGTAAAGTTCCAAAGTTTAATGGAGATCCTAAAGAATTTTCTTGGTGGAAAACCATCTTCTACAGTTATGTCTTGGGTTTAGATGAAGAACTATGGGACATTCTGGAAGATGGTGTTGGTAACTTAGTCCTTGATGAAGAAGGAGCTGCTATTGATAGAAAGAAACACACTCCTGAACAGAAGAAACTGTACAAGAAACATCACAAGATCAGAGGATCACTTGTCACTGCTATACCTAAAGCAGAATACATGAAGATGAGTACAAATCAACTGCAAAGGCAATGTTTGCTTCTCTCTGTGCAAACTATGAAGGTTGCAAGAAAGTCAGAGAAGCAAAAGCTCTTATGCTTGTTCATCAGTATGAGTTGTTCAAAATGAAAGATGATGAAAGTATTGAGCAAATGTACTCAAGATTTCAGACTTTAGTTTCTGGACTTCAAATACTGATGAAATGCTATGTATCTTCTGATCATGTGAGCAAGATACTGAGAAGTTTACCTGCAAGATGGAGACCTAAAGTTACTGCTATTGAAGAAGCTAAAGATTTAAACACTCTAAGTGTTGAAGATCTTGTCAGCTCTCTCAAAGTTCATGAGATAGGTCTAAATGAGCATGAACCTGCTAGGAAGGTTAAATCTATTGCTCTACCATCTGAAGATGAATCACCTGATGGAGATTCTTATGAAAATCCTACTGAGAAGATGGCTATGCTTTCCAACAAGCTTGAGTATCTGGCAAAGAAGAACATGAAGTTTCTAAGCGAGAGAGGTGGCTACAAAAGCTTCAAGAAAGAAGATTAGAAGAGATGCTTCAACTGTAAGAAGTCTGGACATTTCATTGCTGACTGTCCTGGTCTTCAAAAGGAAAAGTCAAAGGACAAGACAAAGAAATCAGGTTTCAACTCAAGAAAATTTAGGAAGCAGATTAAGAAGAGTTTAATGGAAACCTGGGAAGATTTAGACAGTGAATCTGGGACTGAAAAGGAAGAAGTTGAAGATGAAGCAAATGTAGCTGTGGGGTTAGTAGCTACACTAATATCACAAGCTGAACCTGACTCAGACTCTGAAGATGAAAATGAGGTATACTCTAAAATTCTCAGAGAAGAACTTATTGAGTCTCTTAAAGAGCTCCTTACACATTTTGAACTTAGAACCAATAAGTTGAAAGATTTAAAATAAAAATATGTTGATTTAATGAAATAACAAGAATCAACTCTATTGGATCTAAAAGCTTCTGAAGAAGGACTTAGAGGATTTGACTTCATTTGTAAAACTTATGAAGAGAAGGTCAAGTTTCTTTATCAGAAGCTACAAGAAAAGTGTAATGGAAAATCTTTAAGCAAACATGAAATTGCTCTTGAAGACTTCATTATATATGGTATTGACAGAAGCAAAGTGGCTTCTATGATTTATAGCATTTATAGAAACAATGGTAAAGGGATTGGATTTTCAGAAGGAAAACCTAATCAAGTCAATCTCAAAGCCTGTTGTGAATGCATCAAGGAAGGGTTGAAAACCTTCTTTGTACCTGAAGGTGCTAAGTTTGAAACTGTTGTTCAGTCAGAACCTGAAGCTTCCAGCTCTAAGGCTAAGATCATTTCAAAGCCAAAGAACTCAAAGCCCAAGGCCGTGATAAATTCTGATTCTAAAACTTCAAAGCTCATGATTCTGAAGAGATCAGAACCTGTTCCTCAAAGTCTGTTGAAACCAGAGTCTAGTATCCTGAAGTCTAAGTTTCAGAAGAACAAAATAGTTGCTGCTTCATGGGAATTAAAACCAAAAGGTATTAAACCTAAGGTATTGGTTAATCAGAAGCAATCAAACTTACAACACAAGGTACAAGGAGTGAAGAGTAAAACTTTCAGTACTAACCACAAAGGACCCATAAAGCAATGGGTACCTAAATCTGAAATTTTCAATACTGCAGATATGCCTAAGAGCAAAGGAAAAGCAAAAATCATGGTACCTAGACAGCGGTTGCTCAAGACATATGAAAGGAGAGAAGTCTATGTTCCTCACCCTCACAATGATAGAAGGACGAAATGTGAAATTTGCTTGCCTCTAAATAAGAAGTTAGGTTCTGAAGTTGTTCAGAAGCTACAATCCATCAGAAGCTCTTGACTGAGATTCTGAGGAAAATGTGCTTCTGAAGATGACGTTAGCACCATAACTTCAGAAGCTGGACTCTTTGCTTCTGAATAGCAGAGTTAGTGGAATCGTTGGTAGTTATTTTTTGGTAGCACCTGTCCCACTAACTTGGCAGTTACTCTCAGAACTTCTGACGTGGCTTAAGTGTATTAGTGTATAACGTAAGAGGGCAATGATGATTTTATGCTTTGAATGTACTTACTCGCACTCCCCTATGTCATTAATGTTGTGTTTGTTTGTCCCCTTCTGAATTACAATCGTTTTTACTAAAATCACTTAGAAAAAAAACACACACTACTCACTTCACAACTTACACTTTTTGTTTTAAACTGATTCTCTGCGAAAATTTCATCTTCTTCAAAAATCAAAACCTTAGAACCCTAAAACCTCATTAGTATCAATGGCAACTTCAAGTTCAAATCAGGGAACTTCCAATCAAGTAGCTACTGGTGACTCGTATCAGATAAAAGGGAGAACAATAAAACTAGAAGAATGGCAGTTAGAAGTCCAAGTGGAGAATCCTGTGGATTTCGTATCACTTGCCCGTTATGACTGTGATCTGTCAAGCTATCTGAGATATCAAGACTTATCATGGTACTTCTCAATGCTGGATGGACCATCCTATGAAAACCTAGTAAAGTACTTCTGGGTAAGGGCTGAGATATACGACAAACATGCTGCAAAGGCTGAAGAAGATCACTTGGTTTTGCTTAATCCTGATCTAAAAGGAAAATCAAGGGCTGAAATGGGACTGAAGAAGTTTAAACAAACTGAGATTCATTCCAATGTAATGAGGATTCCAATTACCATTACTGAGGAAGTGATTGGGAAAGCATGCAGAAGAAGTGTTGATGGAGCCTTTAAGTGGAATCTGAATAAGAAGACTAGTGATTGGATACCAGTGGTAAAACAGTCTCTCTTCAAAGGCAAGAAGGATGGAAAGTATAGTGACATGGAAAAAGATCACAAAGTTCTTCAGAAGCTGATGCAGGAATGTTTTCTACCCAAAGGAGGAGGTGTAGACCAGCCTTCATTAGAACACAAAGTGTTTTTACACTTCTTGATCACTTTTGAAAAAGTGAATCTGCCTAGCTAGATACATCTTCCACCACATGCTATGGGCATTGGAGCAAAGTTAGCAAAAGAACAGAACCTTTGTGCCTTATGGAAGATTGCTATCTGAGATATTCCATCAAGGAGGAATGCTGGAGGTCCTCAAAATGTTAAAAGCTGTTGATGATAACCAACTTGGAACCGTGGTTGGGAAGTACATCAATGGCTCAACTCTTTACAACATGCATCTGGTAAAAACAGTCATCAGAATGGATACTGATTTGCAGGAGTCAAACATTCTATCAAACCTTATGGATAATTTTCCTCTTATTTGCAAACAAGATCCTTCAGATGTTATAGCTCACTATGTGTATGAGCATTGGAAAGCTACTAGGGAAACCATCAAGTATAGTGACATTCCAGACACCATGTATGGTGGTTCTCTGCAAGTTGCCTCCAAGAAGAGGAAAGCTAAGAAGAATGCAACTTCAGAAGCTGGTGATGAAGAAGCTTCTGAACCTCAACAAAAGAAGGCCAAGAAAACAAGAGATGCTCCTCAAGAACAGTTGGTTGGTTCTGATGTGCCAACTATTCAAGAAGAAGTTCAGGACCTAGAACCTGCTAGGATTCTGAACAAGAGGACAAGAAGTGGCAAATCAGTTGGTTCTTCACAGCCTCTACCTCCTCAATCATCAATTCCTAAGAAGAAGAGGAAGCAAGCTGTCAGAAAATTGAAGGAATCACACTATGAGATGGAAGAAGAAGAAGAAGAAGAAGAAGAAGAAGAAGATATAGAAGCTGCAACTGGGTTGGTAACTAGAGAGATCAGAAGGAAGAGAGCTGCAGAAGAAGCTGCACTGGAAAAAGCTCTTGATATTGCTAAAGATATTGAGGTTCCTGCTGAAGTTTTGTTGAAGGAATTATCAGTTTAAGCTGCTCATAAGGTGATTGAGCTAATAGAGAATCTTCAACAGCTGGTAAGGACTGGTGATGTGTTAGATGCTACTAAAGAAGTTCAGAGGGAGGATGTTGCTTGTTCAGAAGCTGATACTTCAAAAGAAACAAGAGGTAATACTGATTCACACAAAATCTCTAATGTAATAGAAATAAAATCTAGTTCAACCTTAGCCTCTCACTCAACCTCAGTGTCAACCTCTTCGGACATAGAAAATATTCCTTTGAGTAGAGTCTATGCAAACTTACATAAAAACTTGTCCCCATCACCATCCACCAAACACCAGAAAAATCCGGATGATGATACATATGTGCCTATGTATCCATCTATTCTTGAAAGTATAGGTGAGATGTCACAAATGAGACTGGACGTCTGTGCAAGACTACCTGCTGATCATCCTTTTCAACCTCCAGTAATTGAACCACTTCAATCTATACCTGCTGATGCAGAGGTTGTAGGTGAACCAGCAGTGTCTGACTCTACAAATAATGAATCATCATCATCTAATCCCAAACCAACTACTCAGACTTCTGATCCATCTGTTTTGGATGAACTGGCTAATCATTATTCAGGTGAATTACCAGGATTTGAGCCCAATCTAGAAAGAGCCTCTGAAGCAGCTTCTGATGAGGTTACTTTAGAAAGCCCCCAACAACATGCACCAAACTTACAAATGGCCTCACATACCTGCACTGATCTCATCATTCACCCAATATATAAACCATATCATCTTAATGCCACACACTCTAATATCTCTCTTGGTATTGCATTAAGAAACCTTGCCAACAAAAGTGCTAGCTCTCAAATTTTAATTGCTTCTGAGAATCCATCCTCCTTCTTAGAACAACCTACACTTGTTGTGCAACCCTTGAGTGTAGCTCCACCTTCAGAAGCTACATTTGTTTCTCAATCTCATCATGTCAACTCTACTGAACCTGAGAAAACCCATCAGTAGTTTAGACCTGGATTCTTAACTCAGTCTTTAGGCTCATCTTCTTCATCTATTCTAGAGTCTGTTCATGATCAACCATCCGAACCTTCCACCCAAATGGCTGTTACTGAGAACACTGCCACAGACTTACCTTCATCTTCAACCCAAGCTCTTCAAACTTGTACTCCTATTCAAACCACAAATATCTCATCCCCACCTACCCTGTTTCTAGATTCTATTATCTTAGCAGATGTGTGTGAAAGTATTTTTAAGGAGCTGAACAAGTTAGTGAAGGCCAGGAACAACTTTGTCCATGAAGAAGACTATGTGAAGGAATGGAGAAGACTGAGAGAAAGAGTAGACTTTGTTATGAGCGAACTTCAGAAGTCATCTCTTGAAGCGCATAGCAATGCTCAGAACACTCTAAATGATTTGTTCAAAGATGTTGTTAAGAGCATGAAGGAAGTGGAAATCAAGAGAACTCAAGAGAAAAGCAAGCTCTACATTTCAGACACTCTCATGTTCTTGGATGCTTCTGGCATCATTTCTTCAACTGTTCATTCTGAGAATCAGGATCTCAAGTGGTTAACCAAGCTGAAAGTTTAAACAGATTCTCCTATTCTTGAAAAGCTAAAGAATGATTCTAAACTAGAGAAGGAGAACAAGAGATTGAAGAAAGAACTCCTAGAGCAAAGATTGCTACTAGTTGAGTACAAGAGGCAAACAGAAGCTCAGTTGGAAGAAGCAAGATTGAGAGAAGTCAATCTTATCAGAAGCAACAATGAGATTAGAGAAGAGATGAAGAAGCAATCAGATACTACAAACAGCTTAGTCAAAGATCTGATGGATATGATCCAGAAACAACCCAAACCTTAGTTGCACACCATTTACCTTGTTGATTTTCTTTGTTTGTACTTCTGAATATGTTTATGCTTCTGAACTCACATTCTGTGCTTCTGAACTCATATTACCTGATTTTATCAGCCTTATTTTGAATTAATTTTCTCACAATATTTTCTCATCTCTTTTTTGTCTTTATTTTATGTTTTTGTTGATGACAAAAGGGGGAGTAGATGTATAGTATTTATAGGCTCTGTGCCCCATTAATTTAATTCTAATCAAGTTAAATTAATAGGACCTTCAAAAAGGGGGAGATTGTTGGAACAAAATGTGTTTAACATCACCCTTTGAGTTTTGATGATAACAAGGTATTAAAAATCGTCAATTGGATATGCTAATATTTGTTCAGGTGTGCAGGACCATAGACAAAAAAATAGTATCTCTTTTTAAAGCATAGGTTCTGAAAGAACAAATGAGAGCAATAGAATCAACAAGTAGGAACCTTGAAGCATCTGAAGAAAAGAGGTTCTGAAGACAAAGTGCTCCTGAAGTGCTGACGTCATTAGAAGCATCTCATCAGAAGCAACATCACCAGAAGCAGTTTTCACCAGGAGCTGAAGATCATCAGAAGCTGAGAGAATTGAAGCTTCAAAGGTTGTTCAAGTGATTTAATCTTGCCTATCATTGCAGAAGACTGGAAGAATGAAGCAACGGCTAATTCAAATGGATTTGAAGGCATTGGATACTTTTTCGTTGAAGAGAGTTGAAAAAGGGACAATTGTATGGTGTGTACAACCACTATCTCCACTACTTTGAGTTGTGTCTGCAATAGGACAAGAACAACAGTTATGCTTGCACTAGTGTCCCTTCAGACTTGGAATGTATTTGAAATTGATCCTTCATAGGACAATAACCATATCAGGAAAAAGATCATTGGTGATTTGATCAAGCTTCAAACGACTCTTTTTGATGTGCTGGCAATTCACAACGTCTCTTTCACACCTCTATATAAAGGAGTGAAGACTTAGAGAATTAAGAGAGACTCAACAACAATTTTCAAGTGCAAAAACTCTGCTGAAATTGTTCTGCATCAAAAGTTCACCTAGAATTTCTTAACAACTTTCAACTTCAAACAAATTTCTTTGTAATTCTGTTTGAATAGAAGTCTCTGGCTTATGTGCTTGAGCATAAGAAGTCTCTTGCAGTTGTGCTTGAGCATAGGAAGTCTCTTGATTTAGTTCAGGAGCATAGGAAATCTCTTGCAGTTGTGCTTGAGTAATTTGAAGTCTCTTGCTAGTTGTAGCAGTGAGCAGTTGTAATCAGATATTACACTTTTAGTGAACTCTCCTTGGAAGTGCAAGGGGGACAGGACTACTTCCGGTTTGTGGAAGGAACCTGTATAATTGCTTTGTGCCTTTCTTCTCTCTCTCTGTTTTTATCTGCTGCATTTAGATTCTGATTATCACTTCAGAAGCTGAACTCTATCTGCTTTTGATCAGTGACTTCAGTAGGAGAAATCGAAGAAAAAGCTAACACAATTCAACCCCCCCTTCTTGTGTTTTTCTCACCCTCAACTTTTCTAGGGATCAACCATACGGTATGCCAACTTCAATGATGGAAAATTTGCACAATGTCCCTGCATTTAAAGAACATGTAAATCCATTTACATCATTTAATACACATTGTCCTTCAAGTTCTAGCGTTTTTGGCAGAAGCGCTCTACCATCCTTAAATACAGAGTCATGATGTTGTTTAGGCAACAAATGGATGAGAGAAATCATGAGATGGTTAATTTGTTGACACAACAAATTGGTACGGTGTTTAACCCTTTGATTCAAACCACAAATCAGGGTTACCGAGCATTAGCCACTCAAATGGGGAGAATAGAAGATTTCTTCGCCCCTCCACGAACTGTCTATCAACAGATCCCTCAGATCCAAAATATCCCTCAAGCCCAAATTACTCGACCTGTGAAAATTATCAAACCCATTGTTCAAAGACAACAACATGTGCCTCGACCTCAACCAGTCGAACCAATGGTGCAAGCACAACCAAATGTAATTTTGGTAGATAGAAATCATGATGCAAACGAAGTTGTTAGAAATGTCCAACAAAATTTCGGAGCACATAATAATATATCCACTTCGGTTGAAAATATCATGGCTCAGAACGGTCTAAACGTAGGTTTACCTAGACCAAATTGTGTATCTCCTTTGTAAGAATATGTTCTACAAACTGAACTTCCTAGGGGTTATAAAATTCCTAAGTTCACAAATTTTGCTGGTGACGCTAGCGAATCTACTGTCGAACACATATCACGTTATTTAACGGAAGTTATAGATATTGCAAACAATGAGAATTTGAGATTAAAGTTTTTTTCCAAAAACTTACACATTCGATGTAACCAAATGCAATTAGATTTTTTATCTCTTAGTTGCTGATGGTCAGGTGGCGGTGCCTAACGGTTTAAAAATCCCACCACTAGAACAACGTAAAAAGAGAGGGTGTTGTAAATATCATAATTTTTTGGGTTACAAGACTTCGCATTGTGTACTTTTCAAGGACTTAGTGAAAAGAAGTCTAAACAAAGGCAGACTGAGGTTTGGAGACAGAGCGAAGCCCCAGATGCAAGTTGATGGTGATCGATTAAACTACGTCGGCACAATGTACACAAAAGTTGCAAGTTACAACGTAGTGGAAGCTATTGCAGATGTTGTTGAAAGACTATATGTCGAAGCAAAAGATGATGTTGTTGAATGTCAGATGGTAGAAGTTTCTAGAAGTCCCAAAGTTGCTGATGAAATCACTCCAAAACTCCAGTTCGATGAAAACGCAAAAGCAGCTTATCCCATGGTTAAAGAGGAGCTGATTGATTTCCTCAATCGTTGTTGATTGAATAATTCTAAGGTAATGTTGTGCCCCATATGTAGTTCAGTATTCGACAAAGAGGCTACCAAAAGCCTTGGAAATGTTATTCCATAATCTATGAAAAAAGGAAAATTGTATGTTGATCATAGACCAAAGTTCTCTTTTACTAAGACTTATATTTCTTTCATCAATAACTATTCGACCACCAATTATGTTATTAAGAATGGTCGAGAAAGAGCTTATGTGCCCCATGCTAAGGCACCTGTAGATAAATGTGTTCAGTCGATCCATAAGAATGTACAATACAGAAAGAGTAATGTGGTGAAAGGCAATACTAGTAATGCTTTTACTAAAAATGTTACCACTGATACTGACAATCCAGACGAGTCAAGGAAATATTCCTATCGAAATAACTACAAAGGAAAAAATCCTATGACTCGCACTCAATGGAGAAGGTATCAAAGATCCAAAAAGGGTATTGCTGCAAAAGCTAATGGCAAAGCGGTTGACCCTAAAGAAAAACTAGTTGAAATGGTTAGAAGACCAGTAAAAGAAAGATTGTCTCTTCCTCCCGTTGAAGGAAATGCTGATAGAGACGATGAGATGGATTCAGACTTCATGGATTCAGAACCAGATTTCGACGTTATATGAAATGTGGTTTCTATTTTACCCATATAATATGATGTGATATCCGAAGTCGAAGAGTCTGAAGAAGATTACAATCTAGAAGACATGGAGAAATACAAATCCATATGTTTCTATGTGACAAATTATGGTTGTGGTGATCAACAAATGCCATATTTGAAAAACCTAATGGCTCCATGAAAAGCCATCTCAAACCATTATTCATTCAAGCCAAAGTTGATGACATTAAAGTCAACAAAGTATTTGTAGATGGTGCTTCTGCTGTTAATTTAATGCCTCAATCTCTAAGTAAGTCTTGTTGTAGGATCTGTCGCCAGACCAACTTTGTTTATGGTAGTACCATCAAAAGTAAACTTCAATTTTCTTCAAGTAAGAGAATTGATACATGGAATTGGTGTTATTCCTTCATCTATACATCAAAAAGTTGTAATTTGGAGAAACGATGGTTCAGTTGAAGATGTTGAAGCATATCAAAGCTATTTTCTTGCTGAAGTTAATAGCATCACAAGGAAGACCATTGAGAAAAAGCTTGCCAAGAATTGAGCCATGTTCTTTTGCTAAAGATGATGGTAATCACCAAATGGATGCGGCATCTGTAAGACTTGATCCAACCCATGACTTCATGATGGAAAAAGGAATTCTTTATGGTGAAAGATCTGATTCGCTATTCGGGAAGAATGGTCTAGATAATGATCATGTCTAAGTAAAATACTTAAGACATTATTACGGCTCACTTGGCCGAAAGGAAACTTGAGAAGCCAAATTACAAACAAAAGATAGTTGTGTGAATCGTTGAAAAGATGTTGTCGAGACAATTGATAAAAATCAAAAGGAACTATGGTTGAGAGACCAAAATATCAATTACATGTTCTTATTCCCAAACGTGAGTTGCTTTCAGAATATACAATTTCTAAACGGAGACTACAAGATCAAAGATAATATGGTTCTTATTGGATGCCTTCAGACATAATGGTTAATGTCAAAACTTGTGGGGGCAGAAGACATCCCAATTTTCAAATTCTTCAAATCCTAGTGAGCCCTTTTTTGTATCTTGTTTATTTGTGTCTCAATTCTTGGTTATCCCAAGTGGTTTATATCCTGAAATTACTCATATTTAAAATAAAAAAAATCAAATTTTTTCCATTTACAATTTGTCAAAGGAATCATCTTTGTGACAATAAAATGCTTAACATAAAACGACCAATATTTGAAAATGCAAGTTTGTTGCTAAAAAAATAAAACGATGACAGAGTAACCTTTTGTCGAGAAACGAAAACTTAGTGTAAAACTCAAATCAAAGATTAACGCTAGGAAACAAATTGCTATTGATTATCTAAAGTATTGCAAGAGAGCATGGAAATCAAAATGGCATTTTCATTAAGTTAAAAGCCAACTAACGGACCAAGATACAAGAGTCCAAAGATAGGTACAATCATTGCAAATCAGTTCGACATTCTAATGACAAAAACTAATTCTTATCCCTAAATGAAAACCTAGTCGACTAACCCGAGAAGCAGAAATGAACTAGAAACCAAAGAGTCTTGGTGTCAAATCGGCAGAGAAGACAGATGTCTGTCATGAAATAGTCTTCTTAAGAGCTAGGAGGTGGAGAAAGGGTATTAGGTTTTCTTCCACCCCCTTTGCCGGTTTTATACAAAGAACACATAAACCTATATGTTAAACCAGGATGAAGGGGCCTCAGTAGGAAGAAGCAGTCAGTGCTCATGATTTCCTTTCTAGAGTTGATTAGTTTTCGGCGCTCAAAGAGGTATTCGAAAACAGGAAAATCCACCTCTAGCGAGATCATCATCATCAGGAAGTACTTATCCCCGTCGGAGTCGTGGGCGGCTGCTTGATGCAAAATCCCTTTGAAATCCTCCAAGTCAGTGTTCCTTTGTTGAAACAGGCGAGACGCAAATGCCACGTGTAACACCCTAGTTATTTATCTAATTATTATGGTCGAGTTTAGAGTCTTCCATATGATTTATGTTGATTTACGTTGATTTATGACGTGTTGTTGTGTGTTAATATTTATTAAGTAGCTTTATTTTATTATTTAGTAGGATGGGTTGGAAATTAATATAATAAGACTTGTAGAGGGGCTGAATTAGAATTAATAAGAGATGAGTGGTGTTAAGTGTAACGCCCCAATTTACTATTTAATTATTTTTGGTTGAGTTAGAGTCTTTTATATGACTTATGTGATTTATGTTGATTTAAGACATGTTGTGGTGTTTTAATATTTTTTTAAGTGGCTTTATATTATATTTTTTTTAGTAGAATATGTTGGATATTTAGAATAAATATATTTGAGGGGCTGGTTTGGATTTAGTTAGAAAATACGTTGATTTAGTTAGAAAATATGTGGATGTAGTTAGAAAATATGTGTGGATGTAGTTAGAAAATATGTGTGGGTGTAGTTAGAATATATGTAGATTTAGTTAGAAAATATGTGGATTTAGTTGGAAAATATGTTGAGGGTGTGAGATATAAAAGCTAAGAGGCAAACACAAATTAGGGGAGAAGCTTTTGGAGAAAAAGAGGAGAACCAAGAGAAGAGGAGAACCAAGAGAAGAGAAGAACTCGTAGAACCTTGCAATCATCTAATCTAAGGTAAGGGTGAGACTAATATTCTCTAATCTTAGGTTGTATAATTCTGAAATTGGATTTAACATGTAGTTTTGTTGTTGTTCATGTGAATTGAGAATTAGGGTTTAAAATCGGATTTGATGATAGAACATGTAGAATTG
>Ga0228710_1007502_pt1 | contig 16063 bp, 10 predicted proteins | sample MedpolnodulmetaG_FD_177995 | JGI IMG/M metagenome (GOLD analysis project Ga0228710, IMG submission 177995) | Root nodule microbial communities from Medicago polymorpha collected in Santa Monica, California, United States - pink nodules | ecosystem: Host-associated > Plants > Roots > Nodule... | reverse complement strand
AAAAAAGCATATACGCTACCAAAAAAAATATTAATATTAACATATATGCAAAACAAAATTTACTTTCTCTCAACAAAATATAACTACAAATATTGAAATCTATATTACACGTCGTTTTTAAGTTGTCAAGTCATCGATTGAATATGTTAAATACTTATACAAATTTAACCTTAAGACCAAGTGATCTATCCGAGTTATCCGATTTAATCCGGTTCAGTCATGCGGTTCAACCAGTGACCCAATGGTTCGACTATTGACTCGGTGATCCAGTACACCTGCCGAGTCGATGACCGAGCCGAGTTTTAAAACTATGGTTTGACGAACTTAGTAAATTATTTTTTTTATAGTAAGTAGTTTTTGTAATCATGATTAAACATTTATTTTCATTGAAATTTATAATTTTTTTTAAAGAATTGTAATTTATGAATTAATAACTTAAAATTGTGCATTGTTTTTTGTATGTAAGATGTTAGTTTTGTCATTTAAAAAATTAAACATACTTTTCTCTTCTCTTTCTCTTATATCAAACAATAAATCAAATCTACTCTATTTCTCACCTATTTCTCTTTTTACAACTTCTCTCTCACATATTTCTCTCTTCACAACTTCTCTCTCAAACCAAAGGGTGTGTTTATAAATGTCAATGAAAATAAATATTTAATCATGCTTACAAAAACTAGTTGCTATAAAAAATAATTTACTAAGTTCGTCAAACTCATTGTACATGTATCCATAAAAAAATAAAAAAAAAGCTCACTGTGTACACCATAAAAGAACGTTAGCTACCTAGCACTTGGACAATATGTATTAAATTAAAAGGGTAATAATGAAAAAATGGGAAAAAAATGCTTGTCTCTCTACATTTCATCGCATGTCCCTGAAGAAAAGAAAAAGTGGCATGGGCCACAAAATTAATCTCTCTCTTCAAACTTTGTGCTCCACCAAACAGGAGAAGTTGGACACTTCTCTTCTATCTCTCTCCCCATCTTCTCTCTTGGGTATCTCTCTTCAAACAAACACACCATTAGAGGAAGTACAATCTTTTTATCACCCAATCATTTTTTTAGTAAGTTTTATTTTATTACAAGAGGGCCAATGCACAAAGGAAAAACACAACTACCGGTTAACTACCTACAATGTGGAAATATCAATAGAATCAGCTAATATTAACAAACTAATTTTAGCTGGATAATGCTCATATAAAACCAAGGAAAAACCCCCTCACAAGCCATATTTCCCAATGCATCTGCACAAACATTTGCTTCTCATAGGAGTGCTGGATTCGGACCTCCCAATTCAAACTTAGTAGCTTCCTAATATTTTGCAAAAGACTCCAAGCCGTAGCTGAACCCCCTTTTGTCGAAGTAATAGTAGAGACTACTACCGAAGAGTCCACGTGAAGCTCCAATTTTTGAATCCCTCGAGAACAAATAATTTTCAAACTTTCAAAGACTCCCCATAATTCTGCAATATAAGCATTGCAACAACCCAAACCTTTTGAGAAACCACACATCCAAACACCATTTTGTTTAGTGATTTTATTCTAAATGAATCAAACTAATCGATTACAATTACAACGGAGATAATCAAATCTAAACTTAGAAAGGAGCACACTCACCATCGTATCCACACAAATTATTCTATCATTTCTCAATGATGTTTTTTTTTAGGTAATCATTTCCTAGTGATTAATCTTCAATTCATTTTATCGTAAAAAAAAAAAAAAAAACCCAAATCGTTTTACTAATATAATCCAAAGCCCAAACTAATCACATTTTTCGTTCTACTAATATTTATGGTTAATTATTCAACATTATTATAATCCTAAACTTTGCATTAAATTTTTTGGATCTCATCTCACTCCCTCTCAGCCCCAAAATCTTGCTCAATTAACCCCTTCCCTTCCCTCCTTCTTCGACCCTTCATCTTCCGCTTCACCAAATTCTCTTTCTCTCTCTAAGGTATGCTCAATTCTCTCTTCCCTTCGTTCTACTCGCAGTTCATTTTACTTCACTATAACGGATTTTCTTGTATGCATGTTAATTCTGTGATGTAATGATAAAATTTGAATCTTTTTGAGTAGAAAATAATGGGTTTCTGTGGAAATTGATAGGGGAAGTGTATATGAATCAGATTTCTGGTTCTGAGGTAATTTACTACACTGTATATATATATATATATATATATATATATATATATAAATATATATATTTGTGTGTTTTCTTGTTTGTTAATTGTGCATTTAATTGTGTATTAGAGATAATTAAGTGTATTTACTGATAAAAATTTAATCTTTTTTATTAGAAAAATAACGGGTTTGTGTGGAAATTGATAGAGGAAGAGTATATGAATTGGATTTCTGGTTCTGAAGGAATTTACTACACTGTATATACGTGTGTGTGTTTTCTTGTTTGTTGATTATGTGTTTAATTGCGTATTAGAGAGAATTAAGAGTAATTATTGATAAAAATTTAATCTTTTTGAGTAGAAAGAAAATGGGTTTGTGTGGAAATTGATAGGGGAAGAGTATATGGATGAGATTTTCTCATTCTGTGGGAATTTACTTTACTGTATATGTGTGCGAGTTTTCTTGTTTGTTGATTATGTATTTAATTGTGTATTGGAGAGAATTAAGCGTAATTACTGATAAAAATTTAGTGTATCTTTGATTCCACTTATAGAGGGATCATAATTGATTTGATTCTGGAGGTGTCTAATTGATTTTGACTTGTTTGGTTGCTGTCAAGTAGAATTGATTCTGTCTCTATAATTGATTTTACTTTTTGTTTTTTGAAGGAATAATTGATTTTACTTGAAGGTAGGATTTGTAGCTTTTGATTCTAGAATTTAGTTTCACATGCAAATTTATAGTTCAACTCACTTTTACATGAATGTATCCGAATACAAATCACTTTTAGTCAGAATTGCTTTTAACCAAAATTAATTCTACAGAATCCATTCTATCAAAATCAATTCTCCCCGCCGCACAACCAAAGAAAAAGGGTTTGTTTGGTTATGCGGTGACAATAACTGATTTTGAGTGAATTGATTCTGTAAAATTGATTATGGATAAGGTTTCAGTTTCTGTGGGAATTTACTATACTATGGCCTTGTTTTGATAAACAGCTTAATTTGCAGCTAATAGCATTAATGTTTATCATAAGGGCTTATGTATAAGCTATTTCTATAACAAATGATAAAATGAAGTCAAATTGTTTTCGTTTAAACTATAAGCTGTTTTAATATGCTATCTTGGAGATCTTATGGAAGTAAGCTGAAATTCTTACGAACATGTCATATGTTGTTTTCACAAGTTCAGACAAGCTCAAATAAGCCAATCCAAACAGGCCCATATGTGTGTGTTTTCTTGTTTGTTATGTATGAATGTGATTGTGTGTTAAAGATAGTTCAATGTGATATACTGATAAAAATTTAATCTTTTTGAATTGAAACTAACAGGGTTTGTTTAGAAATGGATGGGGAAGAGCATATAAATGAGGTTCCTCTTTCTGAAGCTGAAAACAATAGTGTCGAGAACTTCGGAGGAAGTGATCCTTTGGATGAGGAGAAAAAGCCGGAAGATGGAAAGTCCGAAAATGAAGAGTGTGATGATTCCTTGCCGGAAAAGGAACAGTGTTCTGAACCTGTCAAGAAGGATTTGGAAGTGGGTTTGGAGGTGACCGAGACGGTTGTGGTACTGGAAGAGGGTGTGAGAGAAACTGTGCATGCTGAGAATGTTAGTGTTTCTCTCAAGAATGAGGAGAGTTCCAATGGAAGCATTGCAATTGGTAGAAGAGGTATATTTTCCTTCTGTGAAATTTTTATTATATATACATTGTTATGTGTGAGTTCTTCGATGTTCTACTTGGAAAACCATTGGATTTTGCTCTGTGGAAACCCCTACATATGAAGTTGACTAATCAAAATGAAAAATTTCTCTTCTGCCTGTGCTATTTTATTGTATAATTTATTTTCCGTTGTCGCTTGAAATTGGTTTTGTAACAATAGTGTGAGTATCTGTGTGATATATCTTAAAATTGGAATATGATGCAAGTGTTTGGGTAATTTATGCATCGTAATTTTTAGAATATGTTTTATCTAATGGTTCATGACATATACTACTTTATTAGATTAGTTCTACGCAGACATCTTCGTAGTTCTACACTTCTACTTTGATATATTATGCTTTGACACTGGCAAATGCTTTGGAAAAGTTGTTTCTCTAGTTTTTATGCGATCTACATTGCAGTCTGTATCATTTGTATGACATATAGCTGTTTCAGGTGTTAAAAGAGCCCGGATTACTGTTGATGATGATGACCATCAACCTTCAGTTCATTTCAGTTATAAGTCCCTAACAAGGTTTGTGGCATTGCCCTTTTCTACAAGTTGTTCTGATGTTATAATGTCCAATTTTTCAGCTTGGTTTTCATTGATTGAAATTTGGACTTGCATTTGATCAATTTTCAGAGCTAGTAAAAATAAGCTTCAGGAATTACTACAGCAATGGTCCCAATGGCATGCTAAACATGTTTCCTCATCAAATGTAAGTCCAATTGTTTTAGAAATTTCATTGATGGTGAAATAAGATTCCCATTAATAGTAAATAAGTTGAATATGTTTTTTTCTGCTCAGGATCCTAGTGAGGTGTTGGAATCTGGTGAGGAGACATTTTTTCCTGCTATATGTGTTGGACATGAATCAAAATCTTCCGTGGTGAGTATCCATGCTGCCTTTTTCTAAGTGTCTTCATTTCTACGTTCTAATTTGTGCATTTTATGAGATTTCTAGGGTGGTTGTTAGAAGCATACATGTGTCATAGTTATGCTAATAATCATTACAAGGATAATGAACATGATATTTTGTGCATTTGTTGTCTCCTCTTTGGATTATTTATTTTACATTGGAAAAAAAAGAAACGATCATTATTCACAATGTGAAATATGTAAGATTTTCCCCATTTCTTTAAATTACAGTCGTTCTGGATGGAGAACCAGTCAATGAATGAGATAAACAAACATGTTAGTCCGATAGATGGTAATTCTGTTCCTCTATATGACCGCGGATATGCTTTGGGATTGACTTCAGCTGATGGTTCAAATAATGCGGATGAGTATGTACTTTTACTTTGTATTATTTAGTATGGCTACTGTAAATATCTATTTTCTATTGATATAGTCACAAACCAATTATCTCAAAAGCTTAAGCTGTTTCTGTTGAATGAAAGTATGTGAATGGTATGTCCAACATACCTGCTCAGACTCTAGCATGTGCTAAAATGTTACTATTATCTATAAGCTCTGTTATCAATGTGGCGGCGCGGCCTACCCAAAAAATATATTATTAATTAAGGACTGAGAAAGTATGTAAAAACTATATAAGTATTAATATAAATGAAAAGTTAAAGATAATTGATTTTAAGTGTTAATATAAAATGTACTACATAAAAAGTTTCATATTTATCTCTAAATAACTTATATTCATATAATTTATACTATATAATAATTTATATTATATATTTAAATATTTATCTACTAATACGAATTATACACAAGTTATTATTTTACTATTCAATTATTGATCTATTATTACTAAATAAGACCATATTCATTTATTTCTGTTACTATTACTCTATTGGTTTTTTTACCATTAAAACACTAGAGATGTTTCAAGTCCACTATACCACTAGTCTGATTATACTACTATTTTGATTGGGCCTATAGGGCCCATCTAACCAGCATGTTGTGGACTTATTCAAACCTCCTCAAACTAGCAATTCTTTGCGAGTCCTACTAGTTTTAGATTCTGTAACCAGACTGGACCAGACTAGAGCCCGGAAGGATATAGGCATTATCATAGTGTGGTTATATTGTAGTTATGGTGGCACCATAACACTGTTGATTTAAGAGCTCCAAATTATAATTTTTGTATTGTGAGAATGTCTATGGATCCTTTATGGTGGAATTGAATTACTGCCTTTAACATTTTATATTTGTTTTGGTTTTAGTGTCTTGAAATAACTTTTGTCATGCATATCTTGTTTTGGTTGTATCTTACTAATTAATGTACATCATTTAATTACTAGTAAAAAATAGTTCCTGTTCGTTAGTGTAATTGCTGCTGCTACGTACCTATTTGGGAACAAAATATATTGTTTGCTTCCAATACAGGTTGTGCGTTCTTTGATTATTTTTTATTTTTTTTATATTCCAGTGGTCTGAAAATCATAGACACACCTTCCCGATGTTTCAATTGCGGTTCATACAGTCATGCGTTGAGAGAATGTCCAAGGCCTCGTGACAACGTTGCTGTCAATAATGCTCGCAAGCAACTCAAATCCCAACGGAACCAGAATTCTTCTTCCCGTAATCCTACTCGGTATTATCAGGATTCTCCTGCTGGAAAGTATGCAGGTTTGAGGCCAGGTACTCTTGATGATGCAACTCGTCAGCTCTTGGGCTTGGGGGTAAGAGTTATTGAAAATGCTGTTTTTTATGTATTAGAATATGTTTTTAACGTCTAGGTCTTTATGTTTTTGATGGGTTGAGAACCTTGTTTATAGGAAAATGCGACTTAAAGTTCAACCACTGCCTCCATTACTATATAAGACCCCATTTAAGAAAAGTATTTTTTTCATTAAATTTGTCAATATTGTACAATCTCTTTCCAAATTTATACTTCAATTATTAAGAGAGAGAAATGGTTGGTCTTATTATTCCCTCCATTTAGTTAGGGGCACTTTTGTGAAAAAGTAATCAATGTATCTTGTAATTTGAAGAGTCTTATGAAATGGGACATTAAAATTTTACAAGAGGGTCTTACGTATAAGGATGGAGGTATTAGGTGACGATAGGATATCCTTCAAAGTGCAAAGTAGTTTAAACTTTAAACTATATGATATTACTCAAGGAAAAAAAAAAACAATGCACCTAAGTTTCCCAATCTCTGCGTAATGGAGATAGCAACCCCGTTGAAACAATGCTATGCAGAACACCAAGGAGAAGCTATGAACACAGCCTGCTGATCTTGTATATTTGCATATATTGGAATAAGTTTATAATTTTATACATAAAAAATATAGTAGGTTTAGTAGTATAGCAATTTATTGCTCAACTGATTATTATCAGTTTGTTTCACAAAAAAAAATTGGTCAAGTAGCCTGGTGGCTAGAAATTCTCTTTTTAAGGAGAATAAGTGGAGTGTCCGGGGTTCGAACCCCGGCCCCTGCATATATTATGCAATTTCCCTAACTGAGCTAAGCTCACGGGAACTCCAATTTCACAATTTAATATCTTCAAGAGTTGCTTTAACCATATGAGTTGCAACAACATTTTGTATACTATTTTGCAATAAATATGTTTCTTCTGATAAAGAAACATATCCAAGAAATGACCTTCCATCATAGATCCAACCCAATAAACATCAGAATAAGAACAATATTTGTGGCTTTTGTTTGTATGTTATAGTTCCTTAAGAGAATCCTTAGTATAGTTTAAGATCTAAAATAAATCACTGCATCCTAGTGGTTATTCATGGAAAGTTGACGGGTTGATTCACAAACTAACAACAATGGATATGTTAGGTCCGATTAAATAAGATAAGTACCCTTTGCCACCGATTGTTGATATTGCCCTAGGTCTGAAAAATGTTGTCCTTGGTCTGGTAGGAGCATAGTGTTCAGATCAGATGAATAATATGGAATGAGTTTTCTGTATTACATAATGAAACTATACCAATTAGAGAATTTCTCAAAATAAGGAAAATAGGGAACTGCTTAGACTATCCAAGTAGATTATATCAAAAGGTAATAAAGAGAGAACAAATAATAGAGAATAACACTAATTATGGAAATAATCAGATATCCCCCTCAAGCTGGAGTAAGTATATCGTATGCATTTAGCTTGTTACATATATGATATATCATCAACTTGTGGTCCCCTTTGAGATTTAGTGACATCTGTCAACTGATTTTGGAGTGAAACTCACTTAAGAAAGTTCTAATGATGCTCTAAATGATTTTCTCTCTGGTAAACTGACTATCACAGAGAAGTTCTATATGCTCTATTTTGCAAAACTCCTATTCTTGGAGTAAGTGTTTGAAATCACAAAAGTTCGTAAGACAAGTAGTTTGGGCTATAGCACCACAGTATGCCTCTTTGTCTGACCTTGCAACAGCAATATGCTTCTTTCTTTTTCATGAAATTAAGTTTCCTCCTATAAAAAACATCAACCACTTGCATCACGTGCCAAATCTGTGCCTGTCACTGGACTAATTTAATCACAAGGACATAACCGACCTAAATAGTGAAAGAAGATATATGTTGTGATGAATTGAGTCGATGTTGGTATAATAAGATTTATACACACATAAGGAAATAAATGAATAGTTGTCTATTTATCATGTTCAATTTCAAGAATTTCAATTACTGTCTTATATTATTTACTTATGACTTGTGATGGACTATAACTATACTATATATAGAATGCAGACTTATGTCGGAGAATTTTGTCTTTATAAATGTTCTGTCTGTGGTTATGCAGGAACTTGACCCACCTCCGTGGCTTAACAGAATGAGAGAATTAGGATACCCACCAGGATATCTTGGTAAAATAACAATTCTTTGATCTTTAATTATATCATCCTTGAGACGGTATATTGTATTTTTTGTTTTGGTGATTTTTTTTTGAACCATTGATAATAAACCAATACAGAAAATAATTATTCTTCATAAAGCCACAAGGCTAAGCTGTTTTTTTGTAAGTAGTAGTACTTTCCCATTTTATGGAGTTCCATATGATTGTTTATTGTGAAACATGTAACTTTCCCATTTTATGTAAGTAGTAGTAGCAGTACTTCAGCCCATGATTAACAAACATGTAACCTTTTCATATGCAAGAGAAGTTCAAATGGTTTAATTGTTGTATTTAAATGTCATCTGATACTCTTTTATATCTCTGAAAAATATTGATTGCATCTGAAATTTGTTGAATTATATGCATAAGGAATCTTATAAGTGCATTTAATTCTATAACAATACTTACGTTGTACTTGGGACAAAGCTAGAGATGTTAGTTAATTGCTTCTTGCACAAATGTTCATCTTGCTTCAATATCATATTTTTGGATTGATATTTACGGTGTGTGTATGTGCGTCCTTTGGTTTCCATTTTTTCTTGTTTGGTATATTTAACTTAACACGATTGGAATTCAGATGAGGATGAGGAGGATCAGCCTTCTGGCATAACAATATTCACTGATAAGGACATGGCAGAACAAGAGGATGGGGAAATTATCGGAGCAGATTCTTCAAAGCCAAAACGGAAAATGAGTGTTGAATTTCCAGGAATAAATGCTCCTATTCCAGAAAAGGCCGATGAAAGATTGTGGGCTGCCAGAGCTGTAGTACCCCCAATCGCTATTGATATTTCAAGGAACTGGTCACAACAGAGATCATCAAGTTTTGGCAGCCGAGGACATCAACATGATCAGAGAATAGGTGATTTAAGGGATGATGGTCCTCCAGGGGACCTAGGACACAATTCATCACATTTTAGTTTTCAACCTAGGTTTGGTAGTGGCCATGTTTCTCCTAACTCAATGGCAGATTGGAGCAGTGGGAGAAGTCCTATTTATGAGGAAGTGTCCCCAAAGCCTTTTTCATTCCATTCTCTTCATTATTCAAACCCCGAGAGGCATTTTTCACCGTTGGGACGAGATTCTGGCAGCAGACACGGAAACTTTAGCTCTGGAGGCATGTATGATAGAGACAGAGATATAGACCGAGATCTTTCATCTCAATTTAACGATAGGTGGTCAGGAGACCGTCACCATCATAGTCGGAGGTGATGACTGATGGGACATCAATCAAACAGGACCATGTGTGAGTTCAGATTAGCGCTCGTAGAGCAGCAAACTTTGATTGACTCAATATGATAGATATATTCTTTAGCGTTTCGCTACATCTAAAAAAGAGTGTTTCTAACAAGCCAAGCATATTGGTCGGTTGTGAAGATGCATTTTATCGTTTTTATACATTGGGATTTTGTTTACCTTCACATCTGTCAGGGACATGGTTTCTCCAGAGTTCCAAGCAAGTTGACTGGTAACTTTGTATGTACTATATTTCCTTTGTTTGTCATTACTTACCTCTCATTTACTTGTACAATGGATTATCAGTTCTAGAAATGTTTACTCTTCAAGTTATGAAGACTATGTTTTGACCATGTTGTAGTTTGTGAAATATTTTTGCAATAGAATATGTTTTTTTGTGGTTAAATATCTGCCTCTTTCCCACTACCATGTATTTGTTGGCCTATGTCTCAAAGGAAACTAGTTGAAATACACAGGGTATTTTATCAATAATATATATATATATATATATATATATATATATATATATATATATATATATATGCATGGATTTTTTAAATACATTTTTAGTTATTTAAAAGAAAAAATTGTACATTATTATTCTAAACATTAACAAATGATTTTTTTAATTGGTGTTCCAGCTCAAAGCAATCAATTAAACTGTCAACAAATTCAAAAGAAAATGAAAACCGCACAAAATCAAATATTTTTCGATCTATTGTGAAAACTACGCTTGGATTAGATTGAAGTTTCTTTCTCTGAAACTGAACTTTTAGGACCAAACCATGTATATACATTTGAATACTTATTTAGGGTTTTTATTAATGTGCCTATATTGTATTAACATACCAAAAAAAAATGATTTGTTGCTTTTTAATTTTGTAAAACGTGTTCTTAGTTTAATTTTACAATTTGTTTTTTTTATTATTTCACATATTTCAAACATATGATCAATCATCGTTATTCCATAATGCTTAGATTTGTTCGATTCCTATGTAAAATATTTCTTGAATAAACATTATTTACTCCTTGATCGAACTCCAAATTATTAGGAACATATTCCCTAAAGATCTAGATGATTGACATAAAAAAAACATAAAATTGGCCATTGTTATTTCGCAACGTTTATATGTTTTTCAACTGGTTTCGTGAATGACTTAGATTGGTTCAAGGACAGCATATACCTTACTTCAGAGGTCATCAACCTGCTCCACAATAAATAAAACTGATGGAGGTAACCTAGCTCTAAAGAGATCATCAATGTGCTCCAAAATAAAGGTTATGGCGGTAACCTAGCTCTAAAAATTGACATATCCAAGTCTTTTGATATTCTTGATTGGAAGTTTGACATCAAAGTTCTAAAGAATTTTAATGCCACTTTCTGTCATGGATAAAGACCACTCTTGCTGAAGTTTGACATTAACTTTAAAAACTTATGATCAATAGTTGAATGACCGTCTTGTATCTTATATAGAAAGAAATGTTCTTTTAACGATTAACAATGTTGTTATTTTAGCTCATTTTCAACAAATGGATAGAGGACAGTTTTTTTTTTGGTAAAATAGAGGACAGTTTTTATTGTAATTGTATTGAATCAAACAATGTTATTTTTTATTTTTAACACAGTTTGCATTATTTTTTTCTTTAAAATTTTAACCACAAATACACCAAATGTCTAGATTCATCCCAGATCTAGGGGCGGGCGACAATTTTCAAAGGAAAACCAAAATCCACTCATCTTCAGCATATAACATACAGGGTTAAGCTTAAATTATTTGCTTGGAAGGATTCACTTCTTTTCATAGTTGGAAAGATTATGATGTGTCATTTTCTCGAGCCTTTTCAAATGAGTCTTGCAATTCCTTTCACGTATTCCTCTTCTGATATTCATAAGTTGTGATGAGGACGAATTTGAGAAAGATTATTGGCAATCAAAATAGTTAACAACTATTTTGGAGTTGAGATGAGGTGATTTTGGATTTTAATTAATTGGAAAATAACCCATTTGAATTGTTTAGTGGTGCTGATTTGAGATCTTAAAGTGTACTCATCTCAAGGTCTTAGATTCAATTTTTTTCTGTACAAATTTTGATGGGCAAATAGAAAAAGTCTTGAACCTGATCACCGATATTCAAATATCTCGTAGCTTATAGTTAGCAAAAAGAAAAGAGAAAGAATAGGGTAATAGTCATTTTGGATCCTAAATGTTTAAAGAGTAGCCATCATAGTCCTTCAATATGTCAAATTTCAAAATAGTCTTTGATTGTGCAATGTGTTAGTTAAAGTAGTCGTTGATGTTAAAATAGTCCCTCAATATTGACAATAATTTTTTTCTTATAGAGATTGATATGACAATATACTCGTTAAACATTAAAAAAAAAAAAGAAGTTTTGGAACCAGATCTACTACTTATACACATTAAAAAAAAAAAGAAGTTTTGGACCACGATGCCTCATCACTAAAATAGAATAGTCTTGTTAGAAAACTACACCATATTATTTGATGCAAAATGAATAACATCTTCTAAAACAAGAGCTTGTACAATGACCAATGGCGAAGCCACTCTAGAGTTTGGGTAGGCCACGCTCCACCCCACTAAAAAGATTTTAAAAAATTTATAAAAAATTACTAAAATATCTTTAAATTTTAAATAAAATTATTATTTTTTGATTAAGCAAAAATGAGATATATTAAAACGCTTGAAGTGGCCTATCCTACATAAGGTGTGTTAAAAGTAAGGCACAAAGAAAATTATCTTGTGACTCAGTCTCCTCTCCGTCTCAGTGTGTGTTACTTTCACAATTTTCAAGTCACTTGAAATGCGCAAATAATTATTTTGAATTTTTAAGGTATGTAATTTAATTTTGTGATGATCAATTTTTTGCTTAAGGCTCATTAAAACATAAATTTTTTGTGTATATATATATAGTTTATATTGTAGCTCATCCAAACATTTTTTCTGGCTCCGCCATTGACAATGACGACATGTAAAGTTGTATTATATATCCAACGTTGGGTTGAACTCAAATAACTGTCTTTAGAATGTCTCTCTTCTCCTGCTCTATAAAGGGGACTTCATTTGAGATAATGAGGTCTACGAAATCTAGAGAATCATAGGATTCTAAATATGTATAAAGAAGCTTACAACGACAATGATAGTCTAAATCAATAATTATGAGTGCCCTAATTATGTATTGTTAGCTAATGTGCTCATATGTAGATGAAATAGGTTCATACAATATTGTGATTATATGTTCATATAAGTTAGTTCCCAAAGAAGATAGAAAAGAAAGTATAAAAATACAAGTTCATTAGGGGTGGGAACAGGCCAGACCGTTCGACAGGGGTTTAGGGCCTAGCTTATTTAAAGTCTAACTCGGCCCAGTTCGTTTAATAAAAAGATTAGGCTCAAGCTTTTCATAAAGCCTATTTACTTAAAGAGTAGCATAGAGTATTACTTGAAGTTTCCGGATTTCATAATCCGGAACGGTGTTTTCCTTTGTTAAAGGGTGAAAAAAGGAGTAACGGATTTTTCTGGATTTTGTAATCCGGAAACTTCAAAAAATAGTGCGCGCTACATGATTTTTTCGGATTGCAAATTCCCCCTAAACACCCTTTTTCAAGGGAAAAACAGTTCGGATTATATAATCTGAACTGTATAAGCACAAATCCTAAACATGTTTTAACATGTATAGCCATTTTATGGACAATATTAATCTTCCTAACTCTTATCCTTTTGTTTTGGGTCATTGTCATCTGTTCTTAGTCAAAAATCAGGTTTTCGGGCTACTTGATCGAATTGCTCCGAAACTTCCCTAGAAAATCAGAAAAAAAATTCAAGGACCATGACTCCCCTAGACGGGACTTCTTACAGGATTCCGCCCCTCAAAATTCAAAATTCCATCGTTTAGACCCATTTTTATTTTTTTTTTTAATTTTTCATATTCTTAGAAAAATCCGAAAAAATTTCCACTAGTTTTATTTGATTTTTAGAATTTTTTGGTGGTATTTTTATGATTTTATTTGACAGGTTTTTAGCATTTTTTACTTAGTTTTTTTGTTGTTTTTAAAAGTAAAACTCAAAACTGCTGAAATGGGAGAGTCTGATGGCTGATTATACATAAGAATTGTCCGGATTATAAAATCCAAAATAGTAAACATGAATCCGGATTTTAAAATCCGGACTGCACAAGGGCATTTTTGGAAATTTTATAGGGTGCGAAAAGTAACACTCTTACTTAAAATAGGTTAGGATAAAGCTTACAAAAAAGCCTATTAAGTTCATCGGGACAGCCTATTAAGCTTTTTATATATAATATACCTTTCATTATTGATAATGTTGATGCTTTTTTTTATAAACTCAAGCTTTCATATGATTTGGCTATTTAGTAGCAGGTATATTGGTGTGATTAGCCCTTCGTAAGTATTTGTTATTTAATATAAGTCATATTTGTGTGTTTTAGGCCTTCATAAGTTTTGGCCTCTTTAGTGGTAGACTTATAGATGTTGTTAGACCTTAGTGTAAAATAGGCTTTTAAATAGACTTTCAGGCTTCATTAGGCCTTTAAAAAGGCCATGCCATGCATTGAAAATAAGCCTATGACAGGTAATAGGCCAAACTCAAGCCTATAATTTTTGAAGTAGGCCAGACTTAGGCCTTACAAAACCCGGCCCAACCTAACCCATTTTCACCCCTAAAGTTCATATTCAAGCGAATATATTCACAAAATTTTTTGAACAATTTTTCCTAATTGTAAGTCCTCTCTATTGAGAGTTATTATATTTGGATTGATATAATACTTATAATAATGTAATATTCGTTTTTGCGGTTAGAATCCCATAGACTTTATATTCATATTTAACATAAACTCAACTTTGTGTATCCTTGCTCAATAGTGGCAACCACTTTGTTTATCGGTTAATATTCTTTTAGTGGTGGCCGAAGTTTGAACTCCAGATCTTTCATATATTATTCATTGTCGTAACATCAAATTGAATAGTCAAAATTATGAGTTGGTCATGACGGATCAATATTACGGTTTGACCAAAATATAAGAACTAAAACTGCATTTAATTCTAAAATTAACTAAGTAAAAAAGTATAAAATTATATCTAATCATAATTTAAATTTTAATATTAAATCTATCTAATTTAAAGTAATAAAGTTGAAAAAGGATTTCACTCCAATAATTTTTTTTGAGCGGGGTTAAAAAAGAAGTTGAAACAGGATGAAATAATGATAAGAATCAAATAGCCTCTTCAAAAAAAAAAATGATAAGAATCAAATACCGTAATATCTTAAAGCTCCTAATTTATTGCATGTTAGTTTTCTTTTTTCCTTAATAAATATTTTCTAATAACTTAACCCTAACTACTTACATATTCATCGCACTTACATTCATCGCTCTTGTTGGGTTTTTAGAAACATTCATCGCATATTGTTCAGGTTAGTCTTTCTTTATTTCTTGACCATATAGACTTAAAAGGAAAAATAAGAATGCATATTATAAATTCATTTACTCAATGAGAGAATCCTAATTTTGATATCATTAATTTTTCTACTTAATGATTTTGAACTTTGACGAAATTAGTTTAGATTTGATTTATTAAACTTTGGTTATTGTATAGCGTCAAAAATAAACTTTGATTAACCCTATAAAAAAAATATTAAAATAATAAATAAAATACGTTTTTTGAAGTGTTAAACAAAATAGTATAAAAGAATGGTAAATTTGAAATTAAAGGTATTTCCCTCAAAACTAATTTCTTGAAAGCCGTAATTTCGTCAAAGCTGGAGCCGTAGATTCTTCAAAGCCGTAAATTCTCTCACTTTCTACCTAAAACCCTAATCGCTGTTTCCCTCAAAACTCGAGCCGTAATTTTTAATTAAAGGTAAATTGCGATCGATTAAAATTTGTGATACTACTAGTAATCGATTATGATATTATGCCTAAATTTTTGTTCTTTGAATGCGTGACTATTATAGTATGTGAATGTATCAAAATATACCGAACACGACACAAACATCGTAAGCCGGCTAATAATTTGAGAAAATCACATAATTAATAATTTTATGTGTCGGTGTCGTGTTGGTGTCAGACACGACTAGTGTCTGACACAGGTGTCTAACTCGGGGACATGCCTAATCGGAGAAGTGTCTTGTGCTTCACATATCAAAATTGAAAATACATCA
>Ga0228710_1007500_pt1 | contig 16066 bp, 8 predicted proteins | sample MedpolnodulmetaG_FD_177995 | JGI IMG/M metagenome (GOLD analysis project Ga0228710, IMG submission 177995) | Root nodule microbial communities from Medicago polymorpha collected in Santa Monica, California, United States - pink nodules | ecosystem: Host-associated > Plants > Roots > Nodule... | reverse complement strand
CTAAATTTAACTATTTATTTTTTGTCAAAGCACAAAATTACCCAAAATTCATAGGAAACAAGTAAATGTAAATATGTCATCAAACCTTTGACTCTTTCTCATCCTTGGCATAGTCATCTTCGTGATGTCTTTGCATTCCGTCATCTTCACGCAATTGCTTATCAAAATCTTCACCAGCTATTAAAAACAAAACCAGGGTCAATGCACTTTCCCCACAAACATGCATAAACAAAACAAAAATAAATGAAAATAAATAAAATAATACATCAGCATTTTAGTCCATTAAATTGTAAGAGTTAATTAACCTATTCCGCCAAATATGTGAAATACTACTCCGGTCTCAAATTTAAAAAATTTGAATCAGATACATCAATTTTGTTAGACTCTTTTTTTTTTACTTATATTTGAGATATGACGGAGTGACAATTTAGTTCTTTAAATTTAACAATGTCATTCAATTTAGTCCATCGGATACCGTTTTATTGATTTTGATGAATGTTTACTCAAGAGATATTTTGACAGAGAGACTAAATTGATTGACGTTGTTTAGTTGATGTGACTGATTTGCTCTTTTGTAAATTTAAAAGACTAAATTGTTCGACTCTTACAATTTCAAGTACAGAAGCAATTCACAAAAAAGAAAAACTCCATTTCAACACAATGAATCACGTGAGAGAAACGTAAAATTCAAAAGGTAACTGAAAAATGAAAGAAAGAAGCAAACCAAGATCAGATTTGAAGTCATTGAGAACACGCTCAGCTTTGACAGCAGCAGAATGAAGAACGGTTCTAGCTTTCGAGACGAAGGAATTACCAGCGTGAAGCTCCATTGCACTGTACAGAATATAACTGAAGAAAATTAAGAACATGCATGTATTTGTAGTATGATCAGAGAAAGAATAAGAACAAGTCCAAGATATACATAATACGATCATAACACAAAAATATAGATAAAGATAAAGTGAAGAACAAGTAGAATAATAATAATTATTTTAAGACTAAGTATACAAGAATTGTTGAAGGTGGTGAAGACCAAGTAGATGGTGATGCTGAGTCCTGTGGAGTTGGTATTATGGTAGTAATGGAAAAAACATCAAACAAAACAAATGTTTTTTTTTTAATATATTTTTGTTTTCTATAGGTTAATAATCACATTCAAGACGTGTCGGACACACTCGCCACGTTGTAAGAGTCGGACCCCTAGATTCAACCATGTTGGTAAATGGAGAAAAAAAATTACATAGTCAAACAATTACATCCTTAAAAATGTTTGATTTTTTTTGTAAAGAAAAAATGTTTACCTTTAATTATATATAAAACCACATCTTATATTTTTTGGTCAACTAATTTAATGACAAAAAATACATTTTTAAGGTGAATAAGTGAGGAATTCGAATTTCAAATTCAATCTCTGCATTACATACGTAATATTTCTACCAACTGAGATATACTCACGATGGTAAAATCACACCTTAGGTTGATAGTGTATACATGTTAAACCTTTTTTTTCTAGTGGTTTATATGTAAAAAAATTAAAATTCTTTTTTATTTTGGCTTTGTTTAATAAAAGTGTTTTTCCTTCAAAAAAAGTATATTTAAAATAATTTTTATTATGGAAATATGTTGAAAAAAATTCTATAAAGGTATTTAAATAATTGTTTAACGAATACTTTATCTTATTTTGAAGTTAAAATCTTAAAGACAATCATTTGACTAGCAATATTTTTCCAAAAGTGATTTGATTGGTTAATTTTATTTTTTTTTAAGGATTGATTGGTTAATTTTGGTAAGCAATGTTTTTTTTAAAAAAACAAAACGATATTCATTCATTCAAATTGATGTCCTCGTGAGCTTAACTCAGTTAGTATCGACAACGCATGATTTATGCAAGGTCTGAAGTTCGAACCCGGCCACCACCAAAAAAATTGATAGACTACATCAGATATTCCCTTCGTCCCTATATATAAGCACCATTTTATTAGAGGCAAAGGGTGCTTATATACAGGGATGGAGGGAGTACAAACATAGCTAAAAACGTAAAGGATGAATCTGCGAACAAACTCACACACCGAAGTTAATAGCATACAACAGTAAAATGCCTACAAATAATATGATAAAATCTAAGTCACCAAAATACTCATGTTGCTTCCGAATCTGCAATGTTGACGTCCAAATCATTAATTGAATTTGTAATTGACTGATGTTGATCTTTCAATAGGAACTAAACGAACATCACGACAAGACGGGAAATCAAACGCAACACAAGACAACTAACAACACAAGGCCGCAATTAGACGACGAAATCACAAAAACACAAAAGGAAAAACTTGATATATGTGAGAATCACTTATTTAGATTGAAGGAAAAGAGGAAAAAAGATGTAGATGAGTGATTTTAGGTCAAAAATGACCTAAAATCAACCCTCCTCAATGAATGAAGGAGAAAGAAAGTTTAGAGAGAAGTTAGAGTTTCTCTCACTAGAAAACTAAGGCCAACTGTGTTGAATGTATAGGTTGATTTTGTAGTTTTTATTAGAGATTTATCTCCTATCCATATGTGGTAAGCAATGTTTTTTTTTGTGGTGGCCGGAGTTTGAACCCCGAATCTTGCATATTTTATGCATTTTCCATACCAACTGAGTTAAGCTTTCAATCTATTTTATTTTGAATTATTCACGAGTCTTAAGATTTATTGTAATTTAAGTCATTAAATAGAATATAACATTAATTAATATACTAGTTGCAGTTTGGTCAAAAAAGAAATATCATTAATTACAGGATGTTAGAAATATTTTTTTTTTTAATTAATGTGATTTTAAGTGTAGTCTATCGATCAACATTGAATGGAATGTTTACTATTAAAAAAAATTAATATTATTTTCCAATTCTATTAATTTATCTTTTAAACATCATTAATGAAAAATAATTTCCTCAAAAAAAAATTAATGAAAAATAATTTTTTTTTACAAAAATAAACGATATTTACTCATTTAAATTGATATAATACATTGATGCAATACAAATCTAAAATCACTAAAAACAAAAGGGAAAAATTTGTGAACATACTCACGTCATCCGTGCTAATAGCATACAACGGCAAAATACATATGTCTACAAATATGACTATATTCAAGCCACCAAAATACTCATGTTTTTGAATCTGCAATGGTGCCGACGCAAAAGTCGTTGGTTGAATCTGCAGTTGACCGAGGTTAATCTTAACCTGAATCAAATAAACACCGCATTAAGACGGAAAATAAAAAACACGCCACACAAAGACGGCGAATCAAAATAAACAAAGTTGTGATAGACGATGAAATCACCAAAACAAACAAGAAAACTGAAAACTGAAAATAACTTATTTTGCTAAATAAAAACAATTCGGATGGGTGATTTTAGGTCAAAACTGACTATAATTCGGATGGTTTCCATTTCAGTTGAAGGTGTAATGAACCCACTAGTAAGAATATGACACAAAGAAATCATAGAAAAGGAGATAAAATTTAAAGATCTTCATTAGTACGTAAATTGATTGTATACCACCACTGATAGACACTGGTATAAGCGATATTCACTAGGCCAAGAGCACCCCCTCGAATAAAAGCTTCTTCCATAGTGGTATCTCATTGATGGCTCGAGCCGCTCGGAAGGAGGCCTTCTTTACCTTCCATCTAAGCTGCGTAAGAAAATCCCAAAGCCAATCCTAGGGAACAATGAAACTTCATAGGGTCTTTCTGTCTAGGTGCATGTAGTCTACATCTTCACATACATGTTTATTCACTAAGCATCTCTCTGAGACAGTGCCTAGATAGTTACGTCTTTCATGTGGATCGGAACTTACCCAACAAAGAATTTGCTACCTTAGGACTATTATAGTTATGGTCGTTGGCTTCCCTGTCACCATGTCACCACCTTCGTTAACCTTCTGGAACTAGGCAGGTGTTCCCATACATGGTTGGTACTATAAGTTCAGAGGCAACCTGAGAGAGAGAGAGAGAGAGAGAGAGAGAGAGAGAGAGGGATGGGGGGTGAATTAGGTTTTTAGGATAATTTTCAAGATTGTTAGTATTCTAAATATTTTTCCAAAAAAATGTGTTGAAGGTATGAACGAATGCGGAAAAATAAAGAGGGTAGGGAAGAGAAAAAGAACACAAGAAATTATAGCGGTTTCCCTTCTAACTTCAGGGTACATCCACTCCTTCCACACCATGTGAAGGAATTCACTATGATAGAATTGTTGTTACAAGAAACCTTAACCCAAGGCCCCCTAACAATATTTCTATACATCAAGATAGCACCCTACTATCTTTTACAACAATTACCACCAACAAATGATGAGAAACGTTTTAAAAAAGTAATCAAGAATAATAATGTACGGTTGTTATTTTGATCAATATCACTTTAGCACAATGAAACTTAGTGCTTAGAAAACTTTTTGTGAATATTAAAGTATGGAAAAAAGTTTTCCAAACAAGAGAATAAGAGTTTGAGAATTCAAGCGAATTGAAAATGACAATTGAGAATATGAAAGTTGTTGAAATTGTTATGATCTCAACTGATTTTATGAAGGCTAAAAGAATGTTTACGAAAAAATTCTACCTTTCAAAAAGGGTCCCTAATGAACCAAAACTTATTTGAAATGATGCTCATTCATAAAATTTGAATTTCTTAAAGAGGTAACTGTTTACCATAATAGGTGCAACCGGTTACACATGAATGTTACATAAAAATTAAAAAATCTAACACTTGTAACCAGTTACCAGTCAAGGTGCAACCGGTTACATATGCCTGAAAATTATTTTTCAAGTGTTTTAAATACATTGCTTCATATGGAGTTAATCCTTGACTTAGAAAAATGTTTGGAAATGTTTTCTGAGCATTCTAAGTTGTATTGTATTACATGTTAAGAATGATATATCACAAGATAAGTGTCACACTTACAAAATGTATAACTATGAAGTCTAGGTCTTTAACATCATTCTTCAACTTGAGCCTCCAAAAAATTTCTTCTTTTTGTGATGTGATGTTGTTATCATCAAAACTCAGCCAAGTTAAAAGGAGATCTTCTTCAAAATCTCCCCCTTTTTGGATTATGACAAACCATATCATTTGACATTGATGCACAACATAAATCTCCCTCTATCTTGTATGTCTCCCCTTTTGTTTTCCAATTGGATACCCGTAAAAAAAATTATGCACACAATACACAGAAACCTAAACCTACACTTTCTTCCCTTTTTGACATCATCAAAATGAAGAAGGAGAGGTGAAACATAAACAAATATCCAACCAATATTTCACACAAGACATACATAATAACATAAAACTAGAGAGAATTCAAACATACACATACAAATCCAAACAACATAATCCAAACAAGTTACAAATTAAAAGACATAAACCGGAAATTGTTCAAAAGAAAATACAAGAACTAGAAACATAGTAACATAAAAACATAAAACATAGGAACGTAATGAGCTATCCTTCTACTCATCATCATCTGCACCAACATCATCATCATCATCATTCTCTTCAGGATCTTCTTCATCATCTTCTTAAAAAAACCATGCCCTCATCATTAGAAAGAGCCTTCATGCATCCAAGCGGAAAGATAAATCAAAAAATTTTGAGCTTCATGTCATTAAACATGTTTGTCATATAACCACGAAGAGTCTGAAGCTCATCCATGATCATCTGATTGGTAATTTCTTCTTCCTGATCTGGAGCAATAAAAGAGGATCCAACAGTAGATATATCTAGAATAGCAGGAGTAGGAGCAAAAGTTTCTATCAAGGCATCACTCTTGTGTTTGTATTTTTGTTCAGAGACATCACAATAAATTCTCATTGTGTTAATCACATCCACATTAATCTCGTGATAAATGTTGGTTATAGTAATGGAGAATTCATTAGTCAAATCAACATCATAGTAATCCAGAATCCTAGAGATTATCCTAGCATATGACATATCACTTGCACGGTCTGGCTAAGCAAGTATGTGATGGAGGATAATGTAGGACAAATTTATAGGTTTGACATTGTTTATGGCAAGCATAATTTGGAGTTCTTTGGGAATGGTTGAATGGGGGATAAGGATGTAACTAATCAATTAATGTAGTAATCTATCACTAACATGTAAATGACCACCAAACATGATATTCCTAGAGGAAGAATTTTCTACTTTTTGTTTTTTACTCTTAATAACATGTTCAGAGTATCTACACATGGACAAATAATATGCTTTCTTATCACATTCATGATAGGGACAAGTAATGTCTAGATGAAGATTTGCCCCTGCAGCAGATATCCATAAACACTTACTAAGTTTATCCAAAGTCATGTTGATACGCACACCCTTAACAATAATTTTGAATTCATCATCAGTTTTTACTACGTTAAATAAAACACCTTCACTAAATTCGGGTAAAACTCATCATGTTCAAGGAAGAGATGGTCAATATTTTAGGTCTTAAGCAAGTTTGAAAAGACAAAATTAGAGAAAGTAGAAAGATTACCATACTTGGGTGTTTGAAAATTCTTGTTAAGATATGAAGCTTGGAACAAATACCTTTGATTCTTGTTTGGCAGCAATCTTGTTAAATCCAAAGTGTATGATGCCGGATATTGCCTTAAAGAATCAACATTTGGGCTTTTGGTTTTGAAAATTCTTTGAGGTTGAATGGTGATAAAGTGATTTCTAGGGTTTGAAATTTGGGGGAAAGGGAGATTAAAAGTGATTATGGGTAAACAATCTTGCTTCCAATATGAATTTATGGGTGAAAAATGCTTGAAATGGCTTTGGATGAGGAGAGCAATCAGTTTAAATAAGGGGGTAAAATGATAGAATGAAATGTAACTGAGGCCAAACTGCTTAAAAACTGCATAAATTTGGGTTTTGCATGGGTGGTAACCAATTACCTCGTGGATACAACCTGTTACACACCAGGTTTGTCAGAAAATTGCAGAAATTTTTCAAAAAAATTGATACGGTAACTGTTACCATACATGGTGCAACTGGTTACCATGTGTAAAATTTTGAAAAGTATGAAAATTTTCATGGTTTTTGCAAAGTTAAAACATGTTTAAACATACATAACTAGTTATAGAATAATCTAGGATGTTTGTAGCTATGTTTTTAGTGTATTATTTACATTTGAAGGAAAATTAGATGTCTATTAGAGGAGTTGTTAATGGTTTCAGGAACTATTTGTATTGTTTTCATTCGAATCATTTGTAATTACTGTTATCATAAATGATGCAACTCCATAGGTGTTTTAAGCGTTTTGTAGTGAGAAATCATGTAAATCGATAAATCAAAACATCACATGAAAGACAAAGGATATGAAGATTGAAGACAATGGTTCTTAGAAGTTTTTTAAACATAATACAATGTAATAAAAATTCATCTCAAGTCTCAAGGAATCGCAAGAAAGAAGAACGAGGTAAAAAGGATCAAAAACTATTGAAAACGCACAGAAGGGGCTGCCTCATGCGCCCCTCCACACGAGGTCACACACCCTGTGCATGGCGCATCTTTAGCTTCTGTCCCACGTGCCCTGCGTATGGACACGGCCAAGAAGTGTTGTTTTCTCGTTTTTTAAACTTTTTGTAGAAAAATCATATTTTCACTCTCTCAACCCTTAAGTAATCACGCACTATAAATAGAGTCCCTTGTACACAATTTTATTCATTCAAAAAGTTAGTGGTACAAGGCAAGGGTCAAACATCAAGAGCTTCAAGGGAGAGGATCTCCATCCTCCTCTTGTTCTCTTTAGGGTATGTTTTTCTATTGTTTTGTAATGATGTCGATTGCCGTGAGCAACTAAGCTTCTTTGATTAAGGTCTCATGACGAACCCCTTCTTATTTGTTTGATTACATTACTAAAGTTTTTATTCAATTTATAATCTAAAGTCTAATTTAATTCGTATATGTCTGCTTTTACGAAAATCATAGATGGAGAAAATATTAGGATTGACAACCCTTGCCTCCATTCGAAGAAGACAGTAGTGAATTGCTTAATTTCTAATATAATTGAATCTAAGTATGAGTTTAGGGCTATAACTCATTGTTAGGGACCCTCCTAATTTGCAAGGGTGAACTGTGGGGAAAGCTACGTCCACATATTCATCATAAGGTTATGTTCTACTTTCTTAAATTTAATATAAGTCAAATTATAAACGAATGATTTCTTAATTTAGTTTTCAACATAGACGAAGGGGGATTCAAGGATTCCCTAATCGCCGTTAAACATCTGATTCAACCAAACATAATATCACATTGGGCAAGACAATTAAAACCCTGCAACCACTCAATCTCTTCTTTTATTTGCTTTTCTAAATAAGTTCCACTAATTACCGAGTTGGACGACAATCCTTGTGGAGATGATTAACTTAATACTTAATTACTTGGTACGATTTAGTGCACTTGCCAATTTCACTAAAATCATCATCAATTATTATGCATATGAAAATCAGACTAAGACAAAAATTATATTTGGATATATAATTATATAAGTCGTGCCGCTCGCAAGATCCAGATTAAGCTGGATGAGATTTCCCCAAAAAGGAAATCTACACGACGGCAAGAGAAGTTTCGGCGTTAGCCTGATGTGATAGGAATTTTTGCTTGATATTCAGTGGTATTTTCTAGGACTACTCGACCCGATCGTTCCATATAATCAACTCAGATTAATTTGCATGTTACATGCTAACTTGATAATAATTAATTGAATATGATGAAATGATAGAACATGAAACTTGTGAAAATTACAAGCAGTTAGTGATCCTAGGTTTCCCCATATCACTATCATCCCTAGGATATATGGAACTTACTGAGACCTTATGTCTCATCCAAATCCTTTTATTTTATTTCAAATAAGCAGTTTGCTCATGATAAGGATAAACAGAATAAGTCGGACAATATACGCATTCATGTCTCGTGTCAGTCTTAACACACGTTCTTTTGTATTTGTATACTAGTTAGTTGGTATACATTGTTCAAACGAGGATTCATGTATTATGTATATATTTATTAAAATGTGCGTATTTGTAATATATATATATATATATATATATATATATATATAAGATTATGAATTTGATGTAATTCATTCGGACGAAATTGCTTATGTTGTAAATTAATGTATCACGTACTAAGTTTAACACTTATATTAAATATTGTAGATAAATTTAGCATGAGCATTACAATGTAAATCCATATAAATTCTCCTACATGATAATGTTTACATATAGTTATATATAAACTGGTTTTTCTTTTCTAAAATTAATAGAAACCATATTTTACTCTATTAGTATATTACATATTCAAATAACTATGAGAAAATGACCCCTTACTTAATACTACCTCCGTCCCTAAATATAAGATCATTTTGAGAAACTATTTTGTCTCTTTTTATAAGACCTCTTTGATATTTTCAAGAACATTAATTAATTCTCTACCAATACACTCCTATTTATTTTATATCTTTTTCTTCAATCAATATTAAATATTATGTTGAAAACATACACTGACCTCTCTTAAAGGATAAAGTTATAAAAACAATAGCAATTACAAACAAATTTACTACCATTTTCAATTTTCTTAATTCCTGTTATTTTTCTAAAAGGGTCCTATAATTAGGGACAGAGTACTACTAATTAACTTAAATATTCTTAAAACACGTTATAAACAAACTCGTGCAACGCACGAGTTTCGTACCTAGTTTCTCTTTGTAATTCTACTATATAACCCTAACATCTATAGGTTTTACAATACAGAACGTTACATTTGTCACATATATGGTCTTGCGAGATTCAAAACTAATTTTCCAAAATTCGATTTTGCACCAAAATACTCTCTTACAATTTCTCCAAATTTTAATTCACTGTTGTATTGGTCCTTTTGGTGTGTGTAGTTAAATTCCAACGAGACTCAATCAAATCTCAGATCTCTAATATTGTTTAATTAGAGGCACATTATCAAAAGATGTGTTACTTTAAAAAAAAAAAGGTTTAGGTAATGCTTACTTCCTGCAATAACAATAGCGCATGTTTGTCTTCCTCGAGAAGAGAACGAAAGATCACTTTGCAACATTACACATATTGTCTGCATATTTAACAAACATAAAGGGATAAAATATTCACTTGTATGATCTTTTATCATCAAAACAATTAAGGATTGTTGTTCTTAAACCAACTTGTGTCCATCAAAGACAGCACCACTTTTTTTTGCATAACTTTTTCCTTTTCCTTCCTTGTTGAGAGGTGTTTGATGTGTATAAATTTTATAATTTGGTCATCTCAATTTATAAAAATAAAAAAAAAATGAGTTGTTGCCTCTTAAGTGTATTATTTTTACAAGTATTTATTTTCATTACTCATCACAATTATTTCTATTTTGGGGTGTTTCTCTTGTCTATCATGAAAAGCTAAAAGAGAAAAAATAATTATAAGAAAATCATGATAAAAAAAAATAGTAAACTTTGATGGGCAACAAGATTTTTATGTTAATACTTTGCTAAGGTTTAATGATGGAATCAAAGGGCTTAGAAGGTAAATATGACGTATTGATGTATCTTTGAGACATTTAACAAAAAAATATAATTTTATAGTTTTTTTTTTTCAACTCAAAGTGTTAAGATCTATTTAATTATAGTTAAAAAAGCTATACAATTTTTAGTTATAAAGTGATCATGAAATTTTCAATTTATCACATACAAAGACGTAAAAATACGATGCAAACTCTCAAATTTGTTTATGCTTTGATAATCTTCCTTTCTTTGTTTCTTGCTATAACCAATGGCAGTAAGTCGTTTCTAAACACATTTTTTTAATTTTCTTTTAAATTACTTACACATTATTTGGTCGCTTATTAGCAATAATCATTTATTCTTATTTTACATTGCAGATCAATTCCCCTGCAAAATTGACGTTGATTGTCTAAAAAAAGATTGCTTTCGTCCTTTTAAACCGATGTGCATTGTTTTGAATTGTGAGTGTGTGTTAGAGTATTAATTAGGTGGAATAATAATATGTTACAAATAAGCGTATAATTTTATTTGTACGTATAATATTGTTACTTTTATAATTTACATTACAGTTGAATTTATGATTCTATGATCTTTCAAGTTATTTTACAAGCTTAAAAACGTCTTATTATTTTTCAGTGTTTTGCTTATGATATTTTAAACTATCAAAACTAAATCAACTAAAACATCAACCTAAAAATTAAATTTTGAGCTAATACTTATCAAATACCTCTATATAAAACCATGATGTGTGTGTGTGTGTGTGTATAGAGAGAGAAGTTAGGAAATTTGGGAAATAATTAAAATGAGGTTGAATAGAAGTAGTAGCATCAGATTCTTTGTTACTATGAGAGTTTATGAGCATGTAAGCAAATTAAATACGTAAATCTCGGGCATTAGATCAATTACAATTGATAGGTATGATTTGATGTGAAAATTAACTTTGACACATCGTGTTAGTGATCCAATGATATATATATATACATATACATCATGGTTTTATATAGAGGTATTTGATAAATATCATCTCAATTTAAATTTTAGGTCAATGTTTTAGTTGATTTAGTTTTGATGGTTTAAAATATCATAAACAAACCTTCCTTTGTCAAAAAATTGTAATTTTATATGTGAGGCCCTATTGTAATGTCCTAAACATGCATGCAAAAAATCATGAAAAAGTTCAACCTCTAGATTACTTTTTTGGACTTTATGTCTACAAAAAAATATTCTTGATTTCAACCCTTCAATTAATGTTAGAAAACACACAAATACATATATGAGGCAAAAAAAAAGTAGTGAGAAAAAAAAATTGAGGCAAAACAATGTCATGTCAGCAAAAAAATCAAGTGGAAAGATTATTTGTCATGCTAGCGTCTCATGTGTAATTGGGCTTCTGGAGGAACAAAAAAGGAAGAATCTATGTTTTATTTTTTAAAAGAACTATTTCAAGTCTTCGCGTATATTATGAAGGTTATTCCGACAATTAAACCTATTATTGAAGTTTTGATCATGGTCCCCTAAAGTTTGATTCCCGATTCCACCACTGTATGAATGTGACTTTGTTTCTTCTTTTTTTTTTTTAAAAAAAAAAAAAAAACAATATTTGATAAAAATGATTCAAGCATGGGTGATATTGCTAAAACCTATCCAAAAAAATATTGAGATGTTTGAAATGAACATAACAGAGTTTATCAAACAAATTAACAAAATAAAAATGCTGGTATCGATGATATTTGAGCTCAATTAGAAGATATATTAGTGTTGAACCATGTTCCTTGCCTCTACATTGATTTTTTGTAATGGAGTTCCAATTAAAATACTTACGAAAATCTCACTTCATATCGTGTATGGACTTATGTATTATGTTTATTATGTGGTTAATTGTAATGTTGATTATGTGGACACCTTGAAGAGGAGTGTTGAGATTGAAGGAAGAAGATACATTACTTGAGGAACAAGTAAAATCATCTAGTGCCAACTAACATGCCACATCATATCTCGATTATGGATGTACATAGTTAGATATGGTACTCACTACGTTCTTTATAAATAATGAACACTGCTATTGTAATCATTCATTCATTGAGAAACACAATTCTCTCCATTTTAGGTTTAACACTCTAAATCAAGTTTCTTAACAAACCAAGCAAATAAACTAAACTGCATCAGTTGGTTCGGTTGGAAGTGGTTTATCTTTTATAAAACTCTGAAACAGCTGGAGGGACCTCCCTGGTTGAGAAGTTGAGGCTGCATGACCCGCTCCTCTAATGGTTGCGAAGGTGAGGAGTTCCCCATAAGTTTCGGTCCATACTTCATCCAGCAACCTAAACAATCAAACATTAAACTAAGTTAGTTCCTCTTAAAGAACACAAATCTTAATCATATACAAACATGGAACCACAAATAGGAAAAAATCTTAAGTGTCAAGGTCTAAGGTTCTTAATGCCAAATCATACAAAATAAAAAAAATCTCAAATTAGAGGATTATTAAATGTGAATTTTGAATGGATGGGGAAATCATGTTAGCCCACTATTATTTTGAGAGGCAAACTAAAAGACACACTGACACACACTATCATTTTGAATGGATGGACATTTTCTCTATTTTTTCGTTTTCTTTCTTTCTTTCTTTTTTTATTTAAATGATTCATGGGTTTTTGTAGGTGGAAGCACGACAGACCAATGCTAATTGGCATTCTTTCAGGTTTTAATCTCTCTGAATTTGAATGTTGTGGAAGCAAACCTACATTTGTATGATTTAAGACTAGCTCTTGATTGAATGCTATTTTAAAAATCAAGTGCATCCCCTGTGTTTGTATGATTTCAAAACAAAATAATATTAATATCTTTTTTTCTTCAACTTAACTTTTACTTCATTTTTAGGCTTAACCATCATGACATCCTTTAAGTTCTTTTGTATATGAGGGGATGCAATCAGTGTAATTTCTGTTGTATTCTTTGATTTTTTGAAAGCTTTATTTTGACTTCGATATAGATGCAATGCCACTTAGATTTGAAGCTTGGAATGAACTTAACCTTGCTGGAGCATCATTAGACACTAGCCAATGACAGAACATATGTTTATTTTAGTTAGTATTTTGTGGATAGAGATGTTTTGACTATGTTTTCATTTGTATTGTTCTATATATGACCATTGACAATGACAACCATATGACCAGTGCAATCTTATTTCAGCTTGTTGCTAGGAAGCTGGCCTTGATGAACCTAAAAGGATTGTATCACTATTACAAGTATATGCTCATTCTTATTTTCGTTGATGCTCTCGCCATATGGTACTATATTTCTCATTCTCATGCATTATTTCTCTCCAGATTTGCTATATTGTTTGTTTTGTTTTTGGAACCACAAGAACCAAAACTAAACGAGTTTTCGATTCTTCTCTAGAATCAATTAAGTTTTCGAACCTTATATTTCTGATAGAGTTGGTGATGTTGGAGTGGTAGGTTTAGCATAAGAACATTTGTTTTATTAGATTAGCAAACAACATAAAAAGGCCAAAAGAAGTGTATTTTGGACAATCCTTATACTTTTATGAATTCTGCTCTTCTCCCGACACATTTTGCTCGTGCCCAGCTGATTTATCAATTATACTCTTGTGTGAGTTAAGGCACGCACCGTGACTTAACTCACGCACCTTATAACTCTGCGTGGCCTGTGCGTGAGTTAACTCACGCAAGTTAGCCGGTTGGTCAGAGCTCAAAAACACATGTTTTTTGGACTTTGATCAGCTTTTCAACCTTCAATCTACACGTTTTTTACAACCTTTACACGTTTTTTTGACTACATTTATGATAGTTATAACCTATACTACCATTCCCACCTATAAATACCCCTCCAAACTTCTTCATTTCCTCACACCATCTCACATTCTCTCCTCCTCACTCTCTTCCCCTATTTCTCTTCTTCTTTTTTTTTCAATAGTCTCTAGTCTCTTTTTACCCCTTTGAGGTATAAAGTGACTAGTCGCCTTGGGGAAAAAGTGATCAACCTTTGAGATAAAACTAAATTTGCTTCTTTTTACCCCAAAAACTTTTTACCGTGGGTAAAAAGAATCTTCTTGAAGTATAAAAACTTTTTATTAATCATAATCATTAACATAAATTTGAACCATCAAAAGAGTTAAACATGTCTCAGGACATGACATAAATAAAAGTAGTAGCAACAAACTAAGGAAGTCATAGATTGACAAAAAATTGTTGAATTATATGACCCTAATTTCTGTCTTTTTTGTTCCATTTTCTCAATAGAAATTGAACCTTCACAAAGATAACAGTATTTTCGGATGAGTACTTTTTTTTTTATCACCCTCGGTTTTTTTTTTGTAGAGGGGTTGTTACCCTCAAAGTTATTTTAAATAAAATTGAAGCATATGGCTATGTCATAGTCAAACCAAACATCAATTGAAGTGTTTTGTTTATTTGTTTAACTATTATTAAGTGATTTATTACACTGTTATTTTCTACTTTTTATTTTGCTCATTTTTAACACTGTGCTTATTGGTTCCCTCAAAAAAAACATTGTGCTTATTGGTATTATATCTTTGTTATCATTGTTAAAAGAAAGAGGACCAAATATAACTGTAATACAAAGGGCAAGTGGAAGTTTATTGTATATAAAATCATTGTGCAATCACAATTACAAATGTTCACAGACACATACACACACAATTTGAAATTTTGAAATTTTTCGCTACTTTTTTTTTAATGAAATCGGAGCATACTTCAAAAACAAACCAATACCAATTTAAAATTGGCCCAATAATCTACAATACATATGATTTTATAAGAATTAGTCAAACACATCGTTATTCTTTAAACACGGGGATATATGTATTTGATTTAAGTCCAAAGTTTTATATTTGTCAAACATGGGGTGTTGTAGTAGGTATTTGATTTAAGTCCAAAGTTTTATATTTGTCAAACATAGGGTGTTGTAGTAGGTATTTGATTTATGTTTCTATTTTTATTGTAGATATAAATAATATTGTTCTTAACATTTGTATTTAATTTATTCGATATATTTAAATAATAAATCTAATAAATTTTATTTATAAATAATCTAGATTTATATTCGATAATTTTTTATTTTATCAAAATACTTTATCATACTAGTATTTAAATATTTACATGTGGTCCATCAAACCAGGAACAGGAACAGTGGTAGACACTTACGCCCATACGAATATGCTTGGCCAATCTCTTTATTCAAGACTCTGTTCCAATTAATGGAATGAGCGAATCTTGGTCATACGAATATGCTTGGCCAATCTCTTTATTCGAGACTCTGTTCCAATTAATGGAATGAGCGAATCTTGGTCTCAACTGCAGGAAAAAATTATTTTACTTAGTGATATGAATGTAATGACAATGTAATTAATTATGAAGTTGGAGGAATTAAAAAAAAAAAAACTAACTAACCTATAAACCATAACTCGTATTTCGTACTTAACAAGTCTCTCCAGTATACGTATAGTCGGATACTCAAGATTCTTTCAGTTGTAGAGGAGGACAATATAACAAAA
>Ga0228710_1007497_pt1 | contig 16070 bp, 5 predicted proteins | sample MedpolnodulmetaG_FD_177995 | JGI IMG/M metagenome (GOLD analysis project Ga0228710, IMG submission 177995) | Root nodule microbial communities from Medicago polymorpha collected in Santa Monica, California, United States - pink nodules | ecosystem: Host-associated > Plants > Roots > Nodule... | reverse complement strand
AAGTACAAATATACAAAATTCTTAAGATATTTCAATTAAACCAAAATTAACTTTAAATGTCGATTTTAAACTCATCCAGGAGAAAGTAGTTAAACTGCTGTAACAGAAAGTACAGCAATAGGTGATTCCTCCCATCATCAATGAGTCATCCTCTAATGAATTGTCCATGGTTGTGGCACACTACTCCCAGATTCAATTTCATTATTTTAACTGCCCTAAATTTTCTTGAAGTTTAAGGCTTGCTAATTTATTTATTTTGTTGGTTGCTAAAGGCTTCCTAATGTTGTTCTTGGTGGATTTGGGGAATTCCAGTTCTCACTGTATAGCAGCTTGCTAGGAAATTTCAACTAATGATCATTCCAGCAAGTCTTTTCTTCCGTAGTTACACAACATCCCAACCAGCAGCTCTTCACATTGTGATCATTTGAACCATCTAGTTGAGTTGTCTTTCCAACAATGCCTGTCTCTAATACATCTCCAACTTCCATTAGTTACCCGCACATATTATATATTTATTTTAACAGTTTATTATTTGTAATAAGCTTAACGCTTAATGAACTTTGGCTTGAGCGGGTGTGTTAGAATATACGAAAACTATCCCATAATCTTGAGAAATTAAGAATATCTTGGATAACCTTTCAGGATTGGCATTCATATTTCTTTATGTTTCACGATTAGTTTCCTAATTTAATTAGGATAAGGAGTATAGAATTATCAAGATTAGTTTTTTTGTTGATGCTTAGGTTTTCTAATTATTACTAATAGAACCCTTTTATCTAAAACTAGCAACTTCAGTAAAAACAGAGTGAAAACAATGTAGCATTTTAATAGCTACTAATAAAACCATATCAATTAAGAACGAATATAAAAAACAAACCAAACACACCATTACTGTCAAGACACTTACTCTTTTGATTTCATTACAAATTAGAAAAGTAAGACTAACCTGTTGCTGGGGTGAAAATCTATACACTGGATCTGGCCCTCATGAGACTTGAAATCGTACAACAGTTTTCAGAGTTTACAGAGTCCCATTATATTTGTGAAATTACGATTATGCCCTTGATTAATAATGACAATTTCCAATTAAATTTCGTTTGGTCAGCCATTTTCTCTCTCATTGAGAACAGAACGCGTTCTCTTCTTCTCCCAACCAGCAAAGAAATCGCCGAGACCACTCACCTCCTTCTCCATCCATCTCCATCTCCATCTCCATCTCCACAAACCCTAATTCTTGTAAATTGTAAGGTAATGTGAAATTGAATGTATTTTCCTTCAAATATGATTATTCTCTGATGATTACATGTTCTTCGATTGATTGCCATGAGTTTTCCATCTGCTGTTGTTAAACCTAGTTGATTACATGTTTGTTTGTGGAGATAGTAGATGGACAATGGTCTGTTACTCTGTTTAATGTTGTTAAACCATGCTTTATCTTGAATGCTCTTTAACTGTTTGTTGGTTTTGAAAATGCTAAATTCACACTCAAATGATACTTAAAAAGAATTGAGGGAGAAATATTCTGCTGGCATCTTGCAACCTTTAAAACTCATTTACACAATTGAAGTTGAAGGGACCGGTTTAAATCGAGTGGGATACTTTTATGGACTATAATATTTGTTTTTAAATTAAGCAAATATAATGGTAGCTATAAAAGTAAATAAATTTGTTCTCAATCTGAGTGAAGGCAGTTTTTGTCGCAATTTCAAATTGATTGATCTATTCGCTGAGTCAGGTTCCTTAACTTGCTTCTCCGAATTCTTCATTCCTTCGTTCTTTACCAATTTCAAATCCCTAACCCTAACCCCCAAAACCTAATTCTTGTCATTCTATTTTGTGTTATTAACAGTGTTAAGAAAAAATGGCAGAACTGAGTTTGGGAATTCTAATTGACATTGTTGATGAGGATTGGATGAGAGACACTCTTCCTCAAGATGGTATTTTTTTCTCTCCCTCTTCCTGAATCTTTAATGCATTTTGTTCTTATTTTGTTGAGAATAAGAAGTTGAATCATGTATTGAGAGTCTTAAGCAGTCTTACACATTCTTAAACATTTTGTTACACCCATCCCTGTCCTGTATTTGTATATTGATAAATTGTCCTGAACTGACGGTACACATTTGAATAAATGAACAAATATAACAAAGTATTGATGGTTGGTTTACTTGATCGACAAAGTATGAAGAGAATATATGTGGGAATGTGACTTTGATGTGTGTTGTTCTTACAGATCTTCCACTGCCTCCAACACTGGTTGTTCGGACAGATGATACTGAGGACTCAAGTATGTTCTTAATTCATTAACTAAAGCAGTTACATTTGTGGATTCTATCTTTCTTGAGCTTAGTTTATTAAAACATTGTTGTATTAAGCACTAGTTGATTTGGTTGATTAAAATTTAATATTACTTTAGAAGTTGCAATTTAGTGGAATTGCTTCAATGAAAATATGGTTGTTTAAAAGAAAATGTGTTCTTGGACATGCAACTGCACTCTTACAATTTATGATGCACAATGCATTACTGACAGTGTGGCATGTAAACAACGGTCATAACTTAAGATAATTGAAGTGACTGATTGTAACTATATATGTTGCCATGTTGGTGTCTGATACAGACACATGTTGGACACCGAACATGTTTTCAAACTTATGTGTCGGGGCTACATAACTTATAATAGTGGATAGATTATTGTTCATGAGATGGGTCTTATGTTGGAGGATTGTTTCTGCTTTTTGTTGTTGACTTTTTAACACCATGTCATTTGTTGTTGATCAGATCAGGAGGCACAGCAAGTTAATAAGGATGCTTGGCATGATCTTGCCCTTGGCCAAGAGTAGAAGTTTCAATAAAATAGTGCTAATGTGTCATGCTTAGTAGTAAGTAGATGGTATTAATTCCGGTTACCGGACTAGGCACCTTCCTTTCTATGTACGTGATAGACATTAAGAAATTTTGGTTTCATTTCTAGTTGATTACTGTCATATAAACACTCTTGTATTTTTGCTTTGAACTCTGAAGGCAACCTTATGCATAATGATAGATTATTGTTGCGAAGCACAAATCTGTAATAAACTTTGTCAACGTTGTTTAGTTTGGGAAATAAAAGAATGGAGAGTTTAAATAAAATCTCTTGCTTTTTTGGAAATTTAGAGGGAATTATTTCGTCCCATCCAAAATTGAGGAGGAAAATGACTTATAAATTATAATTCAGGATTTGTTATTATATTTTTTTTAAAGAAAAATGCTATTTGTTACGAATGGTAACAAAACAAAATTTGAAGAATGAATGTAACATATTTTGATTGGTTAGCCTGGTTTGGTATTGTGTTCGAGCTAAATAGTATGACTCATTTTTAAAATTCAAAGCCATCTTTACATATGTCAACTCTTGGTGCTAACACCATTTCAAGTCTATTCACTTGGGTCCTGCAAAACTCAATTTTGTACTTCATTATATCATTTAAAACCATATTAATCAGTTTGTTCGGTCTGTTTTCTTTCACCTTTTACAATAGTTGGTACCAAATATATTTCTATACCCTCCAATATCTGTACCTCATATTAAGTAGTATAATTTCTCATTAAATTCAGTATTATTTAATTTTGGGAAATGTTAACCATTGCTCTTGGGGCATTGGTTAAAGTACTAAAATAAGTAAGTTTGCATCGAAAAGTGGTGTAATCATTGCTAAGAAAAAAGTAAAGACTTGTATTTCCAAGACAAAGTTTCTATTAATGGAATCCTTAATCATTGCTCTTAGGACACTGGTTAGCAAGACCCTTTAATTTTTTGAGAAAAAAAAATTGTCTCAATGATATTGTGAGTTCACATTCGCCCCCTGATCCTAAAGTTATTCATAATAAGAAGTTTTATATCATAAGTTGTCACGCGTTCGATCAATAACTCTTGCATATGAAAAAAATCGGTTGGGAGAAGAAGAACTCACACAAAATATAATAAAGAATGCCTAAATGGTATTTACATGATTAAGTTGACATTAAATAATAGGAAAAAATAATGACCATTGGAAGATGATATGAATAATGGTGCTCACACAAAAGTATTTTTTAATGCACATTAATTACCATGCACTTGATATTAAAAAAGTGTACAAGTTTTACTAATTTGCGTGACCAACAACTAGCAATGGCACAAGACAAATATAGCTTTCTTATTTCTATCTTCTTTATTGTTGTTGCCAATACGAGTACCCCCACACCACACAAATTAGTTAGTTTCATCGTTCCCTTCCTAAAAAATGCTCGCGCCGGCCGTTTTCTTCTAACTCACAGGTGAGTTTTTGGTTCTTTCTATGGTTTTATTTTTCTCTCTTACTTTCTTCTCTTCTCTCTCTTATTCTGTTGTTTCATCTTTTCCATTCTCTCTTACTCTGTTGTTTCATCTTCTCCATATATGTTTCATCTTCATCATCATAATTCAATATGGGTAAATGCTTTTCTCTCTTTTGGTGATTGCTCTCTATGTGTTTGTGTTTATGTCTCTATGAAATGGTTGAAATGGACAGATGGTTTTGTTTTTGTTTTGGAGTTTCTTTTGTGGGGTTGTTTTATTTTGATTAATGGATTGAGTAGTGTTATAAGGTCTATAATGGAGTTTGATAATTCAATCTTAGTAATAGGGAATGAGTTTTCATGAAAAATCTTTCGGGGATTGCGCACTATGTGTTTGTGTTTATGTTGTTTCTTATGCTTTGAGAGTTTTATAGGTGATGCAATCCTTCTTAATATAAGAATATAAGATGTTGTGGTAAAACCTAAATTGCCCTTTTGGACACGTGTCACCTTTTGAGCTACTTCAACTTAATATTTTTTTAATCAAATATTAGTAATTATTTTACATGAAGTTGAATAACACTCACTCTCTTCTTTTGTAGTTCTAAAACACATTCACATGATACACCGACATACCATCCCGTAACCCTAGATAACCTTCAGCTGTCGTCTGCCGACCCACCGTCTTCCCTCCCTCCCTCTAAGGTGCGTTCCCGTTCCTTTTTCCTTTCTATTGCTATTATTCACTTAATTTAGAACGGAGGGAGTTACCCATAATTTTATTAAGAAATAATAATAATTGAATGATTTTTAATAAAAAAGATAATTGTGATGTTTGTATATACCGGAAAGTTTATTTGATTTCTATTCTATTTTTTAAATGGGTGATGATACATAGACACCCTTATGTGGTGTACCACCCATATACACACTTTCACATGTCAAAAAAATAAATAAAATATTCCAAACATTGCCAGCTAAAAAAATAAATAAATTAAAATGTCCCTTTTCTGTGCTCTCTCTTGGCTCTCTGACTTTTCTCTTCTCACCACCGGCCACCCACTTCACCACCATCAGATCACTATAACCCTGCCAATTCAGTTATTTATCTCACACTTCTCTCTCATACTATCTTTTCTCTCCTTCTCCCTTCATTCCACTTTCTTCTCCAACCATCCACTCTCCGCCTCGTCACTGCCGCACTCACCATCGCTAGCGACAGAACCATATTCTCAGATAACATTTTTTTGTTCTCCGTTGTCGAACTCCTCTCTCTCATCGCTGCTCTCTCTCTCAAATCATCTGTTTTTTTTTTCTAGATCTGAGTTGTGCTGTCTAGATTTGAGAACGGTGGTAGAAGGAGGAGAACGGCGGATCTGAAAACGACGGATCAAGGAGGAGAACAGAGACGGCGGTGGCGGAGTGTGGAGGGAGACATGAGAGGGAGGAGTGAAGTCTGTATGTACCGGTTAATTGAGAGAGAAGGTGAAAGACAGAGTTGTGAGATGAAGTTACATAAATGCCCCTACTGCCACCTCAGCAGTGGTACAAGGGTGTACAAATGAAAGATGGTCGATCTATCATTTTCCTATTAATAAGCAGCGGGAAGGGGCTAGGAACAACATACATTGTTTCGATATGAAACATTGCAAATTTTTTTTGAAAGAATATTATCAACTTTTTAATTATTTTTTATGGTATATACTAAATGGAAATATTCACCTTTAAATAGTTTTTTTTAAGGAACCAACAAATCCTTATACACTATCGGAATTCCTACAACCACACCTTCTTGGTGTTTAGATGTTATCAAATTACATTTTCTATGGTTATAATCCTATAAGATTGATTGGTTCGATCTCTAAGAGAGATTAATCTTCCAAGAAATATTTAATGGCTTGCCCTTTTATAGCTTTCAATGGAACATATTGAAAAGAAATTTTTTTTTGTCAATCTCCATTTATCAACACTACTTATCTTTCAAAATAGACTTAGACAAAATATATATACTGTATATAATGAAAATAAACCGTTTTGCGCTGAATTTTTCTTACTCTAATTATATCCTTAAGTAAATTTGACTATAAGAATGTTATTTTGTTGGTATCATTTAAAAAGTATAATTTGTTCTATTTTTTTAAAGATATTTTTTGACAAATTGAAAGGTATTATATTTGTTATATTGTTGGTATCACTGAAAAAAGATAATTATATGACAATTTGTTACAATATGAAGATGTAAAATATCTAATATATATATCTATAATTTTAGTCAAAATTTCATAAAAAAATTGTTTATAATTAACACGCGTTAACGCAATAAATGACTCTCTCGATGTATCTTCTTTCTGGATAATCCAAAACTCTAAGAAAGTAAATGGCTCTCTCAAATCTCGATATTATTTTTCGTCTTTTTGAGCTAATCAACTCAATATAATATTTCATCAGATGTAAATATGTACGGTTTCAAAGACCTACTAGACACTACATGCATCAGAACCATGGTTTAAAAAACCGGACCGGTTCTTGACTTGACGGGTGCACTGAGTCAGTGGGTCAATCGTCGAACCATTGGATCACTGGTTGAACCGCATAACTGAACCGGATTAAATCGAATGACTCAGGCATATAACTCGGTCCGTCAATCTCTATAAAATATTTGTATCCATATTATCCTAGTTAAGTCATATGACTATGTCATTAAGAAAATTAAAAAAATCATGACACATAAATTAACATAATTTCACAATGGGCGTAGTATGAGTCATTTTCGGGTTGAAATGAAATCCGAAAAATGAAAAAGAAATAAAACATACAACATGAGCTTGTTAAGAGGTAGCTTATTAAAAGGCCCATCATCTTACCAACTACTTAGTAAACCCTAGTAGCTGAAATCCAAACAAGAGCAGTCGTCGTAAGTGTCATCCATTTCTTTTCTCCTGTCTAAATCTATTATCCTTTCCTACTTCTTCCTCTTTGGATTCTTATCCTCTTTGCATAATTAAATGTTGTGAAGCTCTCTATGCAATGATGATGCAGCTCTATCTCTTCTCGCTTTCCCTCTCTCCCTCCCCGTTTTTTGGGCAGAAATCCGATCCGGTTCATAAACCCACTGAGTGGCCGGTTTGGTCGGAAATCGTACGGTTCACACCAGTTCCCTAGGGGTCAAATACATGCCTGACCGGTCAGTTCAGTCCGGCTTTTAAAACTATGATCATAACTGATGAATTTGTCATGAAACTTTTGATTTATTCAAACTTACCTTGATGTTGGGCTTCCCATTTAAATTGTTCTCCAACCTTTAGTTTGTTTTACCTAACAAATTAGAGACAAAACACCTTAGGAATTAACATTGCCAAGGGAAATATTATAGCCCCTTTTTGTTAGGTAGAGGTGTAGCTTACAATACATCCTTGGATTTGTTTTTATCGATTTTAATGCCTTGTGTGGCTTACTAATGGAATGCAATAGAATGCATACCATTAGGGTCCACTCCATTCCATCCTTTTAATGAGTATCCAAACAATAGAATATTAACTTATTTCATTTCATTACATCTCATTTCATCTCATTCCATTAATCCAAGCATAGCCTTTAGGTTTATTTTTAAATTATGTTTCCTCAAGGAATCTCTTAAATGCACAAGATAAAGGTTCTTTACTTTCTGATTTGACCACCACTTCATCATTGTACACTTTGGAAACTTTCTAGTAACGTCATGGAAAATTGTGTTCATTTATCTTTGTTATGTTACCCTCACATTCTTTAATCTAAACAAAATTTCTACATTAAATTTCAACAATAAAGTTTCCTATCAAGGGGAGACATGTAGATGTAGCACTTCGATCTAACCCAAACGATTGAGAACTATGTAGAGTCGTGTTTGTGACCATTTCTGCTAAAAAATTATCATGTTTTTGACCCTTAGGTTCTTTTAAGGTGATGACCCTTAGGTTCTTAGTAATATTCTTTAAATTATTAGACTAAGTGTAAGTAACCCATTTTTGAGAAAATCAAAAATGTTCTGTTTATGCATTCGACCACATAGTTCACATGTGCTAGAGAACAAAGGAGGAAATTCTAGGTTATGAGCAGGGCCGGTCCTAATGCTTTGTTTGGATGAGAAAATAAAGTGAAAGGAAAGAAAGAGAAAAAAAATTGTTAAAGGAAAGAAAATAAGCGGAAAGTGAGTAGACAGTGAGATGATTTGATGGATGTTTGGTACGAGCAAAAGTGATAGAAAGTGGATGGAAAGAATGAGTTATATTTTTGTAAATGACATTTATACCCTTTAAAAAATAATATATACACATATTAAATGATATTAATTTAATATAACTTATTATTTTAATATGGCATATGTTTAAAAAATGTATCCATATAAATATAAATTATTTACCACCTAATGTTTTTTCGGCACGAACATTTTTTGAGTGTTATGTCCTTCGACAGTGGGAAAACAATCTGTAAAACTGGCTATTGCTTCGATGCTCAAGTTAGTATGTGATTGGGAAGAAGAAAGTATGAAAAAATGTGTAAAATGTGATCCTACTAGGGCGTGACCGTGAGCCAAACCTATATAGTCCAGCTCACTGTAACTGTTGGAGTAAGCTCTAATAGTCAATTTGTTTTGATTGGATTTGGCTTTGTATCATGACTTTGACATATATGTATGAATATATAATAAGGCGTTTCTTTATTGCTTTTGCTTTGTTTCAAAATAATAAAGTCACTAGAATAATTAGTCTGTTCAATGGAGCATTAAGTGTGGCTTAATCGTGAGACCCATTAAACGAAATGACATTATTCTTAAAGAATTCGTAGTCAAGCTTTATTGTAAAGTTGGATAACATTAAAGCATATAGACTATTTTATGGGTAGATTGATGATCACATCTCACGAATCATAAATAAAGAGTTATCAAGTCTTCATATAAGTATAAATATTAGGGGTAATATTTATATTGGATTGACCCGACATGAGAATACTACATAGTAAAAGTTATGAAAAGTGTCATAAAATATTCTTATCGTGCTAGTGGTGTATTCCACCCTTTGACCTGAAACAACTATGTACTTGTTAGCCTGTATTTTCGACAGGCTATAATAAATGCGGTCAACGAAGTTTGACCTAAGACTCGAAGAGAATGGAACGAGTTCTATTCTCAAGTTCGACTGTCAAAGTGAAGTCCAGAAGATGTGCTGATCAGGAGGATGGTTCGACAGAGCAAAGAAGATGTCGAAGGGAGATTGGCATCGAAAGGAGGAGCTGAGTAGTGGTTTCTCGTCGAAGAGACGTTATTTGAAATTCAAATATGTCTGTAGTAGTTAATAGCAGTTACGTTTCGAACGTGTCTGTAGGTAGTTACTTAGTATAAATAGCATTTTCCTTTATGGAAAAAGGGGTCACAATTCAATCATACTGAAAACTTACGCTCAAACAATCCGCCCGCACAAGGAGAAACGAGCAAACAAGTCCTAATGTATGAATCTGTGCACCACTACTTTCATTTTAATGCAATTCTAGTTTAACTTTTAGACTCTCTTTTTTGTTTTACTCTTTACTTTTAAGCTTTCGCATCGATCACTTGAAGATAATCTCGACAGGTCTTACCTTGTGTCTGGATTTCGACGGTTATATTCATAGTTCGCTACTTGGTACAAGAACAACCATAATTTTCTAGAAAACAATCAAGCACAAAATGTCTTGAGATTCGCTGGTTGATCTCGCTCGCCCTTGTTTTAAATCAGTTCAGTAGTTTACCAAAATCCAGGGTAAACAAATTGGCACACCCAGTGGGACATTTTATGCTTTTGTTTAAATTTTCTTGAAAATTTGTTCTGTTTTTCAAATTCGTGATTTTTGTTGTGTAATAAAAAGAAACTTCCAGAAATGGTAAATTCTACTCGCAGTAATGATCCACCATCAAGCCCAACTAGGGCATCGATGGAAAATACATCATTAATTGTAATTCCACAACAAAGTCCACAAACGACGCCATCTCATGGCGCAAACGTTGATGAAACAGTGGGGGCAACAATTCCTTCTCATGTATCATCAATTGTTCCCGCTACAACTTCGACGGTTGCAGCGGTTACACAATCTAACGCGGATTTTGGTAATTCGTTAGTTGAAAATCCATGGTCCTTTGATCCATCAAATCTTAGGAACCAACCATATGGAATGCCTCCATCCTTTATGGTAGGCCTCCATAATAATCCATCTAATGTTTCAGAGAATTTGAATGCGGTTCACCCTCAGTTTTATTATCCTGGGCCAAGTGTTCCTAGTTCGAATCCTCAACAATCACTGACCAATGCTTCTCAGGCTGCTTTAAGACAGCAAATGGAGGGTTGTAACCATGAAATGGTCAATATGTTGACCCAAAAAATTGGAACCGTGTTTAACCCTTTAATTAGGGATACCCATAATAGTTATTTAGCACTATCAGACCAAATGACGCGAATTGCTGATTTCTTTGGCGTTCCTCCTAGGCGTAATGTGCAGATACCTCAAGTTCAAAATCCTAGGCCTGTTGAAGTACCTGTAAATAGGCCTAATGATAGAAATCCTGCCAATTTAGTGCCTCAACCTGTGGTCGAACCACAAGTGCCAAGGGTGCAGGAAAGGGTTCCAATCTTGGTTCAAAGGAACCAAGATCCTAATCAAATAATTAGGCAAGCCCAACAAGAGTTGGTAAAGACTGGTGATTTGCTAAAGGATGCTGAGAAAGCCCAGAAAGGGAAAGCTGTTTGTTCAGAAATTGTTGGTTCAGAAGCTCTCTCTTCAGAAGCTACTGAAACAATAGGTAACACTTCTTCTCACACTATCTCTAATGATATAACAGAACTAGAGTCTACCTCAACCTCTCACTCCTCAGACACTATAGATGATATTCCATTGAGTAAAGTCTATAAAACTCTAGAGAAATCCTTAGCCCCATCACCATCTACCAAGAATCAAAAAAAGCCTGCTGATGATGTCTTTGAACCTATGTATCCAATAGGTGAATTAGCTCAAATGAGGATAGTTGTTTGTCAGAAGCTACCTACTAATCACCCTTTGCAACATCCTTTTATTCAGCCACTTCAAACTATAGCTCTTGATGAGCAGTTTGAAGGTGAGCAACCAAGACCAGCTTCTGATAATTCTGAAACTACATCATCATCATCTCAACCTCAACCAACTACCCAAACCAATGATCCATCTGTTCTTGAAGAACTAGCAAATCACTACAAAGGTGAATTATCTGGTTTTAAGCCAAACCCAGAGGATGCCTCTGAAACAGTCCCTGATAATGTTGTTTCAGAAAGCCCACAACCACAAGAACCAAACTCATAAATGGCTTCAAATACCTGCACTGAATTAGTCATTCATCCTAATTACAAACCATACCATCTTAGTGCTACTCATTCTAACATTTCCTTTGGCATTGCACTAAGAAACATAGCCAACAAACGGTCATCCTTTCATGAACAATTTGTTTCCGATAATAGCTCTTACTTATCAGAAGAACAAACTCATATGGTGCAACCACTCAATGTAGCTTTACCCTCTGTCTCATCAGAAGCTACATTTGACCCTCAAGCTTCTTATGAACACTCTACTGAACCTGACTACATGATCACATCAGATTTTGATGTTGAAGATGAGCATGATGTTCAAGCTAATCTATCTTTAGACTCATCTTCTCCTTTTGTCTTAGAGTCAGTTCATGACCAATCCTCAGTTCAATCAAACCTTAACACAGATATACCTAGCTCTTCTCATCAAATCATTCCTCAAATCATAACTACACATGTCTCACCCCACCTACCTTTTTACTAGAGTCTGTTATATTAAAAGAGGTATGTGAGAACATCTTTAATGATCTGAACAAGCCTGTGAAGTTCAGAAATAACTTTGTTCATCTTGAGAACTATGAAGAGAAATGGACTGAACTCAGAGAAAGGTTTATACAGTCATGTGTGAACTTCAAAAGCTATCTCTAGAAGCTCATAAGGAGTCTATCAACACTCTTTAACATTTGGTTTAAGAATGTTGTCTCCATCATGAAGGAAGTAGAAGCCAATAGAGATCGAGAGAAGCACAGACTTTACCTATCAGACTCTCCTTTGTATTTGGATGCTTCACCACTTATCACTGCAAGTGTTCATGAAGACTTAAGCTTGAATTGGTTGACAAAGCTGCAAGTACACACTGATGCTCCAATTCTTGAGAAGCTGAAGAGGGATTTTGAACAAGAGAAGAAGATTCAGAAGCTTGAGAAGGATCTCTTTGAGCAAAAGCTGATGTATGAGGAACTCAAGAGGAATATGACTATTCAGAAGGAAGAATATTTAGCCAGAGAAGAAGCTCAAGCTAAAGTTTATAATGAGTTAAAGGAAGCAATGCAGAAGCAATCTGAGGTTATGACAAATATGATGAAGGAGATGATGGATCTGATGAAGAAACAAGCCAATCCATAGAACACACATAGTTTATCTTGTTTTTAACTCATTTATGATGTTCTTTTATGCTTCTGAACAAAGTTTTTCTCTCCTTTACTGCTCTGATATTGCAATTTTGCTTCTGACATCTCTTATGTGTTATTATTGCTGATATTTTTTTGTTTGATATTGCTTAGAATTTTCTCATGTTTTTCTTACTTCCATGTTTTGATCTTTATTTTGGTTATATACTTTTTGTTGATGACAAAAGGGGGTGTAGTTATAGAATTAAGGCTCTGAGCCCCACTAATTTTAATTTTAATATAAAATTGAATTAGGAGAACCTGCTTCTCATCTCTTAGTCTGTAATTTCATGTGAGATTATTCTGAGTGTGATTATGTTTTTAAAATGAATTTAATAACATGGATAGAACACAGGGGGAGCTTACAAACCTCACCTTAAGAACTATCAGACTCAGGGGGAGCTTACAAACCTCAGATCCTAGAAGTCAACTTATTAATTAGATTGACAACAATTGAACATTTTAATACTAGTGTTTGTCATCGCTAAAAAGGGGGAGATTGTTGGAACAAAATGTGTTTAACATTACCCTTTGAGTTTTGATGATAACAAGATATTAAAAAATGTCAATTGGATATGCTAATATTTGTTCAAGTGTGCAGGACCATAGACAAAATTTTTAATTAAGCATAGGTTCTGGAAGAACAAATGAGAGCAATGAAATTTACAAAATGGAAGCTTGAGTTACAAGATAGAGTTTGAAAAAGATAGCATCTGAAGTCCACCAGAAATAGTTCATCAGAAGCTGACATCATCAGAGGCTGAGGATCATCAGAAGCTGGAGAATGGAATATTCAAGTTGTTAAATGTTGTTATTCTCATGCCTACGATTGCAGAAGGAATGAAGGTTTGCAGCAACGACTAATTCAGAGAAATTTGAAGGCATTGGATGCTTATCCACTGAATAACAAGGACATAGTACAATTGTACAACCACTACTCCACTTTTCATGTCTACAATAGTACAACATAGCAGCTATATCAACGCTAGTGTCTCTCTACTCTTGGAATAGATTTGAAATTGTTCCTTCATGGGACAATAACCATATCAGGCAACAAATCATTGGTGATTTGATCAAGCTCCAACAACAACTCTTTTGATGTGCTGGCAATCAACAACGTCTCTTTCACACTCTTATATAAAGGAGTGAAGACTTGAAGATTTCCAAGAGACTCACAACAATTTTACAAGTGCCAAAACTCTGTTGAAATTGTTTCTCATCAAAGTTCACTTATAATTTCTAAACAACTTTCATATCTTAGAAATTCTAGAGTCTTAAGAGTCTTATCTGATTTGTATGGTGAACACCACTGATTGTATATCAAGTGTTCAACCTCAAACAATTTTCTTTGTAATTATGTTTGAATAGAAATCTCTTACAGTTGTGCTTGAGCATAGGAAGTCTCTTGCAGTTGTGCTTGAGCATAGGAAACCTCTTGCAGTTGTGCTTGAGTAGTTTGAAGTCTCTTGCTTTAGTGCTTGAGCAATTGTAATCAGATATTGATTTTAGTGAACTCTCCTTGGAAGTGCAAGGAGGAGTGGACTACTTCCGGATTGTGGAAGGAACCAGTATAAATTGCTTTGTGTCTTTCTTCTTTCTCTCTCTTTACTTATTCGCTGCATTTAGATTTTGAACACTACTTCAGAAGTTGAACTCAATCAGGTTCTGAACAGTGAACACAACTTTAGGAGAAGAAAAAGAAAACACAATTCAACCCCCCTTCTTGTGTTTTTCTCACCTTCAGAAGGAACCTGTATAATTGTTTTGTGTCTTTCTCTTCTCTCTCTCTCTTTACATTATCCATTGCATAAGACTCTGAGCATTGAGCTTACTTTTAAAAAGAAGAAAAAGCTAACACAATCCTCCGATTTAGTCAAAGTGCAACATGTGCCCTAGGAGTATATGAACCCGCATCTTTAGGATTCGTGGCCAACAACCCTTTACTTTCTTTTAATTGTATATATTATATAAATAAAATGAAGAAATCTCCTGCAAGAGTGCAATCAATTATATAAATTAGAATACAAGAAGTACTCACGAAACCAACTTTCAATGTGTCATCTCGCCGACGTGGTCAACTGGCCTGTGACAATTCAAGCTAGCCTTTGGGTCACTCGTTGGATTAACTTGGCTAGCATTGGACGGTAAATACTGTTCGCTGATATTATCCAGATACAATGATCAACTGCCAAGTTCATGCTATGGAACACTTCTGATTTTGGATAATTTACCTCTCGTCGTGAGGTTCCTCCTTAGGTTTTTAGGATTTGTTCATCACTAACTCATGTTGAACAAGTGAATCAAAACATGTACACAAGATAGGGGTGAATTGTATACTTTAAAAATAAAGCGGTTGATCAAATAAATTAAGAGACGATAAATAAATATGTTGAAAATGAATAATGTAAAAATAAATTGCAATGGAATAGTAAAAGAGAGATGAAAGGAAACGAAAAAGTACACATAAATTTATACTGGTCAAGTCACAAATGAAAATAAGTCTAATGTCCAGTCCCAAGGAAAAATCACCTTAAGATGTTACTTAAATCATACCTTTTTTGTTTATTTGTGGTGTCTGGGGTTCGAATCCCGAACATTATATATATTATGTATTGTACTTACCAACTGAGCTAACTTCATGAGAATTAAATCACGCTTTTAAAACAACTGAAAACTCTCCACAAAAATGCTCAATTTATACTGGTTGTAAAGGTTTTATTTTATCTTGTTTTAAAAGCTTGATATTAGGGAAATCTCATGGTTGTTTTCTTTAGGACTGGACGTAGGCTATAAGCCCATAATGTGTTTTGTGGTCGAACTTACATAAATTTTTGTGTGATTTTTTCTTTTCTTTTATTTATTTCGTTGCGAGTTACTTTTGATATAGTTCATTGACATCTTTTACATTAGTTTATTAAGTTTTTAAGTGCTTATTTGATCGATTATTAAAGTAAACAATTCACCCAGTTAGTTCTTTCAAAAAAAAAAACAGTACCCCCGCTAGTTAAAAATATAATGAAAGGACAATTGAATATTCATTGAGCTAAAGAGACAAACACAACATATGAATACATGATCTAAGAGATCTTTAATCATATTTATAATTTTAATAATGGTTTGTGTTTAACAAAGCATGGGTTTTTCACATTATAAAGTGCTCAAATAATTTTATTTTTACATTCAAAGGAAAAAAATATGTCTAAAGTTTTAAATATTGTTTATGCTATGATCATTTTTCTTTCCATATCTTTTTCTATAACAAAC
>Ga0228710_1007494_pt1 | contig 16074 bp, 5 predicted proteins | sample MedpolnodulmetaG_FD_177995 | JGI IMG/M metagenome (GOLD analysis project Ga0228710, IMG submission 177995) | Root nodule microbial communities from Medicago polymorpha collected in Santa Monica, California, United States - pink nodules | ecosystem: Host-associated > Plants > Roots > Nodule... | reverse complement strand
TTTTAGATAAATTATAACTTTGTGTAGTTATCACTTTGAACTTAAATTAATGATGAACATAATAAACATTATTTTCCTTCAAAAAAAAAACATTATTTATGTCTTTGATTTCTTTTGTCAATTTTTCTGATCTCTTATTTTTTTTTTTCCGTTTATTCTTTTTTTTTTCCTTCATCATTTCATCTACCTTTACTCATGCCTAAAAAAAACATTTGTACAAATTCACATGTATCTTGCTAGAACAAAAATAAAAAGGGTCATATCTCATATCTCTAACTATTTATGTATACCATATATTAGTAAAAGTTAGCGTCTCCTTAAATATTTTTACATATTTTACGTTTTATAATCGAAAAAATATATTTGCGCCATTTGAAATTCTTGAAGTATATTGATGGGATACAAATATAAATGTTGTTGGTTCTGGTTGAGCACGTTCTAGTTGAGCACCAAGATGAAATACAGATTGCAAATGCGTTATAGGTCCAACTTCAAAGAGGTGGAAAGCCTGGAAAACATCAAATTTGAATGTTGATCTTCTTTCTGAGAAGATGTCAACCATATCTCCCTTTCACGAACACTCTCTCTAACAGTTATCCATTGTTTTTTGTTTTGAAAACTGTTGTCCATTATTTATAAAAGCTGTTGTTCTCCATTATTTATAAAGACAATAATATTTGTTTTAACTTTTGATGTGGGTACTATTATATTAAATTATCTCTTCACATATTCAAGCTCTTCTAAATATATTACCACACAACAAGTATGATAACATATACGTCACACGAGGACAAGTTACAAATGTTGATAAGTTTATATTCAAAATGATCCAGTGTGATTAATAAACAACATATTGAAAATTAATGTAATAAAATAAAGTATTCTTTTGAGAAATATAATTTCAGGTGTAAAGTATAACATGTCATATATCAGACAAATTGATATTGATAATGTTGTGTTTTTGTTTGTTGTGTTGACTTCATTTTGTTAAAACAATATGTTCTGCCAAGATGTGGTACTAGATGTCGTAAACATGTTGTTCAATTTGACGACATAAATGTCCCAATGTTGATGAGACATATTTTTTGTAGTTAGTATTAAACTTCACTTCAATCTATTTGTAAAAATATTTGTTTGGACGAAGTTATATAAAACATTCAGTCACAGACAAATTATGTGTGACATTTTATTTGAAATATTATGTCACAAATTCAACATTTTATATTTTCCACATTAAATTTTGTTATATCAATTTCAAAAATTCATCCCAAAGTACAAATAAGTATATCAAAAACAATAAAATATCAAACTCTTATCAGCACATCCAAAAGTTTCGGAGGTTTAATCCTTTTCATTGTTTGTGTGTTATTACTTGGTTTGTTCCTCGCTTTATTTCATTTTTCGACTCTATAATGTATATTGTAACTCTCTAAAGTCTTTTCTAGTATACGTTGGGCCGAAATGACTTCTTGATTTGGTTAATATATTTCATTTTAGTCATTTAAAAAAAAATACATCCAAAAGTTTGAAGTTCTAATTAATAACTTAAAGGTGCCTACAAAACATCAAAATTTTAAAAATTCTTAAATTCTACATTCGTAAGTCATCAATAATTTGAAGAAAACTTCAAAATTGTGAGCTTTAATGAACTTGCCTCAAATTGTAAGCTTTAATTAAGTTGAAGCCTGCAAGGAGAAAACAAAATTAGCTTTATTTTGAAACGAACTGGACAAGAATGCCGCCAACATTTAGTTATTACATCATTGTTTCGCTTGCTCATAGAAACAAAATATAGTCATGAGACGTCATACAAACAAATTGAGGGATCACTCACTTTGCCAACTTAACACAACCTTACATTAGGTATTATCACTGATTCACAACCTTACATTATCCATAGTTTGTAGGTTTTACCGTTTGATTTTGTCTTGTTGGTTTTGTTCTTCTTGTACAGAGACTTGATTATTCCGTTAAAAAAAATACTTAACCACATTGCTTTAGGTCACAGAAACGATACAATATTTAGAGTTTTAAAAAAACCAAATAGTATAACCAGTAGTACCTTCACCAACAATTTGATGATTGTCGCCAGAATCTTTGGCATTTAGTTCCACCAACAACTAACAAGTAACATAACCCAAGCAATTTTGAAGACACCGTTGAGTGGAATTAAGGAATGATAGTTTAGAAATATTTAAAGTTGGTGATATGATATGTGTGTTTGAAGAGAGTTGAGTTCAGCTAGTGTCGAGATTATTACTTGATAGAGTGAATCGCGAGACCTTTGTTCACGATGTATAGCATCGCTCGGGTCAAATACTCGGTCTTTTTTGGACAAAAATCAAAGATCAAGTTGTACTTGCTCGCACTTGAACACATCAAATTTGTATAAATTAATTTTGAAATCGGTAGGTATGCTCACTCTCTAAATCTGCGTTTGAATAATTTTGGTATCATGATTAATTTTAAATAGATGAAATGAGTTATTTTTGGGAAATTATTTTGAAGATAGTTATAAGTCATATGATTATCTCATTTGTACCGACTTTTTAATAAAATATCTAAACAAAAAGAAAAAGAACAATTCAATGACACAATCATGAAAAAGAAGAAGGAACACAAAGGAGTTGCAACTACTCCACCGAAATTGAAGTAAGTTTTGTGGAGTTGTTACAATTTTTTTAATAAAAACATTAGGTCTCATTGGTTTTTAAAGTTAGAAACGGAAAGACTACAAAAATAGGTGATGATGCCACTAAAAAGCAAGGTGCCCAAAAGTTCTATGGGTTTATTTTAGTTCTAGTAATGTTTATTCTCACAAACACAAGTAACTGAGTTTTTAAATTGTGATTAAATGAACCTCTTTAAAAGGTGGTAGTAAAATTTATTAAAAGAAAAGTGGTAGTAATAAATCATATCAAAAATTGAAAGAGTGCTGCTATATGCAGTGAAAGAATTTTTCCCAAACTCTTCACGAAGTCTTAAATATAAGTAGACGTGGCAAACCAGTTTTAAAATTTAATTCTGTAATCCATGGAAATAAATGAATGATGTAATTGTTAATCTAATTAAGCCTTTCTCGAATTTGAGATCTATTTGCCTTTTATTATCGTTCATTCTTAGTTACAATTTACTTTCGATTCATGAAATTATCGGAAGTCATTGTTTTATTTTTATCTCCTAAGAACGATAACTATGTCGCGTAGATAAAATAAATAAAAATCTCTATGAAGACGATTATACTTATCAAACACTTATCACTTTATTACTAGATGCAATTATGTCCACACTTAGCTTGCCAAATTGTTATCAACTTTTGCATTACTCCATTCTTTAATCCTCTTAGCTCAGCCTCCAACCATTCTTATATGCCCTAATTAATTTTTGGACTCTAAATTAAAACTCTTGCACTTCTTTACTACTATATATATACATAGAGGCAGATGTAACTAACCCACCACAACATACAAAAAACAACATCTTCAATTAATTATCTATTTACTCATTAAGCAAACCATATGAAGCTTGTTTTATCACTCACCCTTTCCTTCCTTATATTTGCTTTCATCACCAATCTTTCATTAGCTTTCTCTAATGATGAACAAGTATTGGACACAAATGGTAACCCTCTCATCCCAGGCGGCGAATACTACATTTTTCCGGCAACTCAAGACCCCTGTAAAGGTGGACTAAGAATAGCAAAAACCGGTGATTCAAAGTGTCCTATTACTATCTTGCAAAATGAAAATATCACAGGTTTACCAGTGAAATTTACCATACAAGGAATAAGCAATGATGTAATCTTGACAGGTACTGACCTTCAGATTGAGTTCACTAAGAAACCTAATTGTGTTAAATCATCACAATGGTTGATGTTTTTAGATTATGATGCTAGTACTTTTAATGTTATTATTGGTGCTTTTAATCCAGAAATTCCTGAAGTACTTTCTGACACATTTTATATTCAGAAATATGAAAATGCTTATAAGCTTGGAGTTTGTATTGATGATTTTGGGAAACAAAATTGTCTTGATATTATGAGATGGAATAATTCCAAAGATGGTGGATCACGTTTGAGTATGATTTTGAAAGCTGAACAAGAGGTTAAAGACCCTTATGCGGTTGTGTTTGTTGATGCTCCTTCTTTTGAATCTGGAATTCTTATGGATGTGAGGCTTTGAATATTGTTACTCTAACTTGAAAGCATGCATTCAATAAGTGGTGTAAATATTGTTTGTAATTTACCAAACAATCAATGAGAATTGGTCACATATGCATGATTAAATTTGTAAGTGATACTCAAACTATTTCTACTCTATTTACAAATTTACTTATGTGGCTAACTTTAATAGATTGATGGGTAAACTATCCACAATTTCTTCAAGTGTAACATAGAAAAGAAAAAAAAAAGTGTTTGCTCATGCTTTGTTGGTGTCGATCTTGTACTTCATTTTCTTGTCTTATAATATATTTAATTGGGAGATGGGAAAAGACTTTACTGCTTAATCACATCCAATAGTTTTCATTACGAACTTGTAAGAATTGGAGGAAGGTGAAGACAAAATAGGTGTACTCTCTAGAGAGACTATGCCAAAAGACAAATAATGTCTTTTGACACAAAGCCCTTCTAGAAGTTCCCCTTAATCTCTTCATTTTCTCCCAATTCTTTCAAGTTCCTTATATTAACTATGAAGTTTAACCGTAATCTCCAGTTGATCCCAAGTTTCGAATCACACCTCTACAATTGATGAGATTATTGTTTCAAACCATTCAATCGCAAAAGCTAGGATAAACTTCCATATAAACAAAAAGCATAATCACGAATTCAACTCACCAAAATTATTTGTTGTCCACATAAGCCGCGAGATCATTTAATTATATACTTTGTTAATTTTGCAAAAAATTATTTTTAATAGATTGATGACCTTATATAGTCAAATAATTCATCACCTTGTAGGGTTTGACGTAAATAATTAATTTCTTTGTTTTGGGTTAAGGTAGATAATGAATTTCTTACTCAATCCAAACCGGTGAAACATCACAAAATCGAATATTTGAGAGGTTGGAATGTGGGTTCAAACTTTTACACGGATTGTGCAAGGTGTGTTCTAATATTATAAGTTGTTTAGGAATAAAGTGTGACTCTGGTTCATATAGAGACTAAGGTGTTTTATTTCTTTTTCTCTAAAAATTAAAGTTGTTTTCAATTTTATTTTATAAGGCTGCAAAAATATTTGAGAGGTTGGAATACGGTTCAAGCATTCAATTGTTCACTTTTCAATATTTAATGTGTGTTGCTCAAAAAAAAAATTAATGTGTGTCTCCTAAAAAAAAATTTAGGTTTTTTTTTTTTTTTTTGAATCGGCAAATATTATTAAACGTCATCTCCGCAAGACGCAAGGTATGGACGAGACAAGATACAAATGGTGTCGCATATAGACAGTACACCATAACCACCTAAAACACCCCTGAAGATAAACCCACAAAAACACATCACCACCTAAAACAAACTCCAAAAAAACAAGCACTGTAAACACGGTATCCACCACCTCCCATCGTCACTACTCACCCACAAAGAACACCCTCAAAATAAAACTCCCAGACCCCAACACCCAAGCTGAGCCACATTACGAAGAGCACCTAACTGAAGGATCAAGCAGCTATCACAAACCTCGCGACCTCCGATCCACCGAAAGAGCACAAAACAAAGCCTAAAAACCAACTTGAGTCAAAGAACTGACTTCCGATCTCGAATCAAAAGTGATCGGCCCACCAGACTTTAGTACCAAAATAGAAGGGCACCCTTCGCCCCCGGTACACTAGAGAAAAACCAAATCAAGTCAAACAAAGTTTGCAGCTAGACCCCAACTCCCGATCTCGAAGCCAAATGAACCGTCCCATCAAAAACCAGCACACAATATGTAAGACGAAAGACATGGCATGCGAAGTTTAAACAACAAACGACTCAAAAGGAAAAAGCTCAACACAACGTGACACGCACCCTCCAAACTCCGTAAACACCTAAACCACCCAAAAAGCACAAACAAGAGCTAGTGACGACGAACATGGACCAGTGTAACAGAGGTTGCTTCCAAAGGAAACCTCCCCAACAAGCACCCGCCACCCACATCCTCACCTAAGCAATACAACCCACCACCACTGCATCACCACCGTGCATCACCACCACCACCACTGCATCACTACACCGCCACGAAATCCAACACCAAAACACGGGCAGCGATGCCGGTTTGAAGCGGAAACACAACCCAGATCGTAAAAAGGCGACTACCGGTGACAAGGAGAAGACGTCTGTCGCTGGAGTAAAAGAGAACCAATGGTAGAGCGAACGGAGGATCTGAACAGCACTTCCTAGATCCTGATACCCGTGTCCTCCTCACACCACATCACCACCCCACTGAGCTTGTCACACCCCACACAGAACCTTGACAACCTCACTTCACCGCATCACCACCACGACAACCACCATCACTGCGTCTCCAACACCACACCACACCACATGGTCACCACCAAAATTTTGGCCTCCTCACACCACCTAACACCACCAAAAATGTGACCAAGTCACCACCTTTCCGAAACAAAGCAATACGGCAGCTGCAAAAGCAACCACCACGAAGCTTCACGGCGGCTCACGGAAAGCAACGACGGCAGCTCGAGCAAGAAGGATAAACTCATGCCAACGTGATGAAGACTGGCTCTCCGAAGAAGGAAAGTGGAATGAAGAAGGTGAATCTAAGAGAGTGAAAGGGTACAGACCCATGACATCACCCTTGCTTCTGCCTCAAATCTCACTCGGAGAACAACTAAGGCTCAGATCTGAAACAACCACCACGAAGTCAAACAGACCAACAAATAGAAGAAAACTGCGCAGGAAGAAAACTACCCTGAAAGCCACCACGTCCATGCCGTCAGAAGAAAACTTAGATCCACCTCCGCGCCGAAAACATGGGGTTACGGTGGTGCCGCCGTGAAGCAGCGCGAGCATCACCTTGCTGCAGAGACTACATCTTGGCAAATGAAGGTTTGGATTTTGGAGGAGAAAGGGAGGAATATGGTAGTCTAGTTTTAGATAGAAGGCAAATCTTGAGTTTCCAGAGAGAGAAAGTCGTGAGGTTAATTTTTTAAACCATTAACAATATTTATTTGTAAAATTAGGTTTGAATAATATTTAGGGCCTGTTTGATTACGTTTTTGAAAACTGTTTCCTCTTATCTAAAATTTTAAAACTTATTTAGTTGACCACTTTTTATAAATTGTTTCCCAAAACTGTTTTAAGTTGTGTTGTTTTTAAAATTGAAAAACCAGAACTAGTAAATAGTGGTTTGCTCTTCTGCTTTCAGTTTCCAAAACTAAAAACACAGAAAAGAGTTAAATTTTCATTAATGGCATTATAGTAAATAAGTGGCAGAATTTATTTTATTATTTTCTCATCTCTAAAACACTTTTCAGAAATAAGATTACCAAATAAGATTTATTTTATTATCTTCTTAAAAATAGTTTCTAAAAACTAATTTATAAAATACTTTTAAAAAACTATAATTGAAAACACAATCAAACAGACCCTTAATGTTTTGCAACTAATCTTTTTTTTTTTTGAGGGGTTTTGCAACTAAAATATCACTAGTTATTGTATCTCATTTTATCTGACTATTTTATTAATTAATATTATGAACTTTTTAATAAATATAATTAATTTTATCATTGAAATAAATATAATTATTTTAAAATAAAAAATATGCACAATTAAAATGGGATATAGAATAAGAGGGGAAGAACAAAAGAAGAACATAAAAATATACAATTAAGCTGGTAGTTACGATTCATGCATGATGATTCCTTTTCTTGCAATATTACAACTTTATCTGCTCGATCAAATATCTATCCCGGTCCTTTAAGTTATATGTTTATAACAGATTAGTTCTTTAAGTTTTTTTTTGTTACCAATTGGTCTTTTAAGTTTTTTTTTTGTTACAAATTGGTCATTGAAGTCATAGAATACTTACACTATCAACCCTCTTTTCAGCCAACTTCTTTAAAAAGTGTTTATAAACCCTTTAATATTAAGATGGTAGGTCCAAAAGTCTTATGACATCAAACATGATTACTTATACACATTTTCTTCTTCTTGTTTTTGAATTTCAAACCTAATTTTACATATAAATATTTGATCAACGATATCATAAATCAAGTAATCGGTCAATTTTGTTTTGAATCAAGACCGAATAACACACCTAAGAACTCTAGTTTTGAGAACAATGAATTTGGACAAACCAACTTAACATTAAACATCCATATAAACACTTTTTGATTGAGTTTGATGAAATTAGGATAATGGTGCAAATATTTTATGACTTAAAGGACTAATTCATAACTGAAAAAACTTAAAACTAACTTGTTATTATCATGTAACTTAAAAGATCGTAAATGTTATTTGACCTATCTGCTCCCTCAACTGCTCCTTCCAGCATCATATGCACAAGTTAAGATATTACCCAAAATGATATAAACAACAGACTCATTTTCTTAAAGAAAAATTAAAAGCAATATATGTTTTACATGTAAGAGAATTGTTGCAAGCTGTTTTCTACGTACCAAAGATGATTTGCAAGCTGTTCTCTGTTTAATGGGTCTTGTTAACGAGTGCCCCCGAAGCACTCTTTAAACATACCAAAACAAGCAATTATTCTTTAGAAAAGTCAAATATTTCGATTTTCAATGCATTGATTACATGTATTTTTATAAATACTTGCTATTTATAGTCCTTAAGGAGTGCCCCGGAGGCATTCGTTAACATTTCCCTTAATTATTAAGCATTAAACACCATCAACAACAAAAGAGAGTGCTTCGTTTATCTATAAAAGAAAACTATTGGCGAGACATGAACCTCATATCACCACTATATAACCAACCTCATCATCTTCTTCATCTTCTATCTCATATTCAAAATCCAAAAAAGTAAAAGCAACAAAAACGAAAACAATCACAAATACCAAACAAAGCTTGCTCACTGAGTCACTGTTACCTTCTCATTTCACATGCTTCATGCATCAAAACTAACAAAAATCATGATGTGAGGTGACATTGATGTTTTATGCGGATATATATTATTTTATATCCGCTGAAAACGACATACCACTTAACTTCTTGAATTTTTGGACCAAAAACTATGTGTTTTTATCTGTGTAGGGCAAAGAGATGACCTCCATAAGATTTTCCAGGTGGTGGGTATAAATTCAAGTCAATATTTCCATTTTTTTTATTGTTGCATTTCTTTTTGATCCAAATGATAATTGGTAATCTTTTGGCTACAAGGTTCTTGCTTTATCTTTACTATCTTTTTTTTTTGTAATATTATAATTTCTTGTTTTTAATAGTGTTACACTGTTATGTTCTCAGTTGTTTTAAGAACTTTTTACTGGTAATTGTTCTCTGGTTAATTTTTGGATAGTGTAGTTTTCGGATTATTATGTGGTAAAAATATATTTAAATTTCTGAGAAATACTTGATAATTAAACTATTAACAAAAAAAGTAAATTATTAAAATAATTTTGACACAAACAAACTATATAAATTAATTAGAAAATTAAATATATAAAGGTGAAATTATCACTGATATTAGCTGTCTCCGTAAATAAATGAACAAGAAAGAAATAAAAGTGTCTCATCTAATAACTTTGGTTGAAACAAAATAACTTTATGTTTTTTTGACTCTATTTGCACATGGAAGAAAGAAAAGAAAGTGTCTCATCTAATATGGTTAACTACGACCTCATGTTTGGTTGTAATAAAATGATATATATTAAATGAAGAAATAAAGAAAGTATGACATCAACTTTTCACCTAATAAACCAATGAGTGTTGGAGAGAGTGACTAATGTTTCGAAGGTGGCCGCCCAAGAGCTTTGCGAGCAGCCACAAATTGGTGGACTAATATATCACTCCTAGGAGGTGCTAGAGATGTTTCTGCTGATTGGTTTTTTAAGGGTGTGATGCGGATCATTGGGAATGGTTTGGCGACATTTTTGATAAAGTTTAAAAAATTACCCAATCTAAAATTAAATAAATTTTTGGCATTAATTAAGAATGTTATCACTTGATGCATGTCAGCTGAACTAGAAAAAGACGACATATAATCTAATTGCCGTCTCAAGAAAAAGACGACATCCATGCTTTTATAAAATAAATCATATAAGAAAAAGAACTTGTCATTTTCTTTTTTAATTTTTCTTTTGTTATTTTAGTTGTTAATGACTAATGTCTTCTTTTATACAGCACTCATACTTCAGATTGAATGTGTGTTTAATATGTCTCTTACATGTTGGTGTTGGACACCAGTGCATGTAATTACATTCAATCACTTATATTTTTAAAATTAATAACAATCTCTATATATGAAGAGGTTCTGATTTATCAAGTTATTATATTGCGTACACTTACTAAATTGTTATCAACTTCCTTAATTAATCATCTAAATACTCATTAAGCAAACCATATGAAGCTTGTTTTATCACTCACCCTTTCATTCCTCATGTTTGCTTTCATCGATATCACCAATCTTTCATTAGCTTTCTCAAATGATGAGCAAGTATTGGACACAAATGGTAACCCCATTGTCCCAGGTGCTGAATACTACATTTTTCCAGCAACTCAAGACCCCCATAAAGGTGGACTAGAACTTGCAAAAACGGGTGATTCAAAGTGCCCTATTACTATCTTGCAAAATGAAAATATCACAGGTTTACCGGTGAAATTTACCATACAAGGAATAAGCAATGGTATAATCTTCACAGGTACTGACCTTAAGATTGAGTTCACTAAGAAGCCTAATTGTGTTAAATCATCACAATGGTTGATGTTTTTAGATTATCATGATGCTGGTATTTTTAATGTTATTATTGGTGCTTATTTAGATCCAGACATTCCTGAAATACTTTATGGCACATTTTATATTCAAAAATATGGAAATGCTTATAAGCTTGGATTTTGTGCTAGTTTTGGGGAACTAACTTGTCTTGATATTATGAGATGGAATAATTCCAAAGATGGTGGATCACGTTTGAGTATGATTTTGAAAGCTGATCAAGATGTCAAAGACCCTTATGCGGTTGTGTTTGTTGATGCTCCTTCTTTTGAATCTGGGATTCTTATGGATGTGAGGCTTTGAATGTTAGTCTAACTAGAAAGCATTCAATATGTGGTGTAAATATCGTTGTTCCTTTAGTGTGTTCCTTTCTCGATTAATAATAAGGCGACGTCTAGGTTACCTTTGAAGAATTCTATGTAATTTATCTACCAATTAATGATAGTCACATATGCATGATTAAGTTTGGGGTTATGCTAACCGGTGTTTCGGAGGCACCGGTTTGCATTTCAAGTGATACTGTCAAATTCAAAAAAATATCCACAAATTTACTTACATGGTTAATTTACTTACTTGGTTAATTTTTATAGATTGATGGGTCAACTATCCACAATTTCTTCAAGTATGATATAATTAAAAGTTAATAAAAAATATTTGCTCATGCTTTGTTGGTATCCATCTTGTACTTCATTTTCCACCAAATTTTTATAATGTATTTAATTGGGAGATGGGAAAAGACTTTACTGCTTTGTGGTTTCATTTCATTAAAATGGGAAAAATAATTAGAAAAAAAGTTCATGTCATTTCAACATCCAAATTCATTCGATCCAACGCATTATTTCCTCTTATTCTATCCTTTGACTATTGCCTAACTTCATACCGACACAAGCAAAATGCAACACGAAGATAAATAAGGATTAGTAAATTGAATCCATTCAAGATATAGTTGTAATAAACTCATTGAATCCTATTGAAACTATTATCATGTCATGTTTTTCTACTCTACGCACAAAAAACTCTTAAGTTTTTCCTTAAAAAAAACTCTTAGATATTAAATTGTCTAGATTTCCAAGCTACATTTCTATAATAAACTAGCGACGAGGCGTTTAAATTTATTTTGTGGCTTATGTTGAGCGGTGACAATTTTTACGAGTTGAATTTGTGATCGGACCCTCAACATATAAGGAGGTTTACCGTAATGATTGAGTTATTTGAAACAAATGACTTCAATGACCAAAGAGGAGTCCTCAAACCCAAAATCAATAGAATGTAATCACATCCAGTAGTTTTCATTACGAACTTTAAAGAATTGGAGGAAGGTGAAGACAAAATAGGTGAACTCTAAGACAAATAGTGTCTTGCGTGGCACAAAGCCCTTCTATAAGTTCCCGAAAATCTCTTCACTTTCTTCTAATTCTTTCAAGTTCCTTATATCAACTATGAAGTTTAATCATAATCTTCAATTGGTCACAAGTTTTGGATCACGCCTCTACAATTGACGAGTTGATTGTTTCAAATCATTCAATCACAAATGTTAGTATAAACTTTCATATAAACAAAAAGTCTAATCACAAATTCAACTCACCAAAATTCTTTGTCGTGTCCACATAAGCGGTTAGATCATTTAATTATATACTTTGTTAATTTTGTAAAAACATAATTTTAATAGATTGATGATCAACTCATTCATCACCTTGTTGATCTGGTTTGCATTTGAAGTGAACAATTAATTTCTTCGTTTTTTGTCAAGGTAGATAATGAATTTCTTACTCAATCCAGCCTGGTGAAACTTCACTAAATCGGATTTTTCAGAGGTTGGAATGCGGGTTCAAACTTTTACACGGGTTGTGCAGGATGTGTTGTAATATTATAAGTTGTTTAATAAAAAAGTGTGACTATATTGGTTGAATTTACTTACTACGGTTTACAGTTTTTGACATGGTGGCGGTATCACGTGCGATGGTCGCCGACGAAAGTACTTATGACATAAATCAAATTTATTGGTTCTAATTTTTTTTACTTAAATATGTTTTTAGTCCCTCTAAATATATCAACTTTTAATTTTAGTCCTTGTGAAAATTTTCTCCAATTTTGGGTCCTTTATGATTTTTAATAAGTTTAGAAACTCTAAATATTGGGGGCTTTATGATTTTTAGGTCGAACCTGAGGAACATTGAAGTGGGATACTCACCATGAAGGTTGAAGATGAAGGGCGACAAACTGACGAAGATGCACGAGTTTCAAACTATGACAGCGTTGGTTGTGAACATTTTCAGTACCATCAATCACCAAACCATAAGGAAACGAGTTAGGAGATGAGATGATAAAGAGGAGAAACATTGAACATTCATTGTGTCTATAGTTTCTTACGACGAATGAGATGATTTTTCTGCACCTTGGTTTGGTCGCCAGAGAACCTGCTCAGGTTATGGAAAATAGTTAACCGGTTCCTTTTAATTTCAACAAAATAGATGGTGATAGTGCATGTTTGGTATCACATTGGATTTGTCATAATCACATTGAGTCACATTTATTCTCTGAAACCTACCCAGTGGTTCATATGTGACAAAGACAAACACCAACGAGATACCAAATCCAAACATGCACTATAGAAGGTGGTGGTTGAGATGTTTTGAAATCTCTTCCATCTATAAATATTTTAGTAGAGGAAGGTGATAGGAGTTTAATGGTGGTGGTGGTTTGGCCAAAAGAGATGGGCGTAAATGGCTACATGGTTGTTGAACTGTAAGAATTTAGCTTCTGTTTTATTTTCACTCAATTCAAAGGGTAATGAGATAGAAAGAGGTTTTTAAATGTGCTCACTAGTGTTTGTGATAGTGTGTTGGCCGTGGGAATATATAGGCAATAGTAGCATCTTTTTTAATGGCATACCTCCAATACTAATGTATCAAGTTGTCCCATAAATAGGAAAACCAAAAACCTACTCAAAAAGTTAATTTGACTTGCACCAGAAAATAGAAAAGTTTCGAGAGATATTATTGTTATTTGCTACCATATTTGTTGTTTTTTTTGGGTGAAAAAGGTTAACATGATAAACTATAAATATAGTTCACTGTATTATCTTCACATTTTCGTTGTTTTCTTTTGTGATCCCTAATTAATCTTTTAGTATCAAGGGGACTATTTTTTTTCATACATGTAGCCGAACCCACTTAATCCTAAAATGATTATTATCAACTGGACATGCCTTCTTCAACAAGCTATTTAATCATTCTATTGTACCCATAGGTGGTTGTAATCAATAATAATTCTTGAAATCGTTAGTCTGCCAAGTGATTTATATTGAACCAAAATTTTACCCTTAAGAAACTGTTATTTTTTGGTGGTGGTCGAGCTAAACTGTTATAATCTTGATTCAAAAAGTGCAAAAATTAACACATATTTATTATATTTATTTAAACACCTTGTGACATGGTAAAATGTGTAATATCTCACAAATTTGCAAAAAAGGAATCAATCCAACAAATGTGGCATTTGTTGAATAGAAATACATTAAATATAAAACATTTTCTTCTCATGAGATTTCTCATTTGAAAGAGGTATTTCTTTCTCCAAGTTGTGTGATTAAAGTTGAAACATATGGTTAGATATTATGCACTTGATAAATTATACATAAATTTTATATCGGGAAACTATGACAAGTATTCCCTGAAAATAAAAGAAAGACCACCAAAAGCATGTGGCTAGTGATGAGACTTTAACATGTGTGTAGTCACAGTTTATACTATTGTCACATTAAAAGATCACAACATAGACCAATTGTACATTGGTAAAATTTGCTATTTCTTAATCAGTTGATATGATCTATTTGCCCACCCCTTTGTCCCATTTTACTAAGCATAGCAGAGGGTTTATCAACAAAGTTACCATATAATTATCTCAACATTAGAAGCTATCAATTTGAAATAGTACTATTTTAGAACTACCATATATGAAACCAATGTAAATATTTGATATGAACTACGTTGACTAATGATCCATTTGGTAATTTGTTATGAACAGGGTGAATTTTCATATGACATTGAAATAATTTATGTGCGAAACAAACATGATCTGTAACACCACTATCAAGGATTAAAAGTTTCAGGTATATTTTTCCCTTCATCATTACACCAAAATTCCACTCATTTCATATGTGATGTTCCTTGATAAAAATGATCTTTGAGTTCTTTACAAATGACTGATGCAGTATCAATCCATATGATACTAGAAATTTCAGACTCTCATACCATGTGAAAAGTATAGCATAAACTCCATAAATGGAGGAAGAAAACTTGACGGAGAAGAAAATTCTTTTCTCATTGTATTATTTCACACAAAACAAAAAATACAAGTAGTGTAGCAAGAGTATACGTATCTGGTTTAGGAAGAATATGCCAGAACAGAATTTCGAATTGTTGATTGATTGACAGAGACAGTTTATAACCAATAGTTCATTATCAAATGAATTGTTTCGTTATAATACTCTATCCGAGAGTTATCAATATTAATCCAATCTGTTCCTATCTAATGAAACCCTATTGGCTAACATTACAAAGACATTGTTGAGAAAAGGATGGCTTTTCCCGGAGGAGATGTTTGTTACGATCTGTTCCAATAACGAATGATTGGTTTAATTGAATAACTAAATAAAATAAATACTTTCTTTCTCGTCATCTCAAGTCGATATGGGGATCTTTCAATTGAAAGGATCCCCTAATATAGATAATACAAATTCCCGTTGACCGAGCCTAACTCTAATTGCTTTGTTCTGAAGCAAACAAAGAGATCCACGGGATGGCTTGTCCTACTCATATATTTTCAGATATTCACGACCAATAAGTACAGAAAAATGGACTCTCCATTTATTAGATAGATAAGATAACCAAAACTTCGTGATCTGCTGGCAAACTTATTCCTATTCAATAAGAGATCTCAATATTATACCTTGAAGAGGACTCGAACCTCCACGCTATTTAGCACGAGATTTTGAGTCTCGCGTGTCTACCATTTCACCACCAAGGCATCTTGAAAGTGAATTATATTGTAGGAATATGATATCCATCTAGTCTTATGTATGGAATATATGACAAAGGTGGAGTTTTAGAGTATTTTTATTTTTATGGATCGTCATGTCATATAGGCCCGACTCGGACATCCAATTGATTCAATTTGAATTATCCGAAAGATAGATC
>Ga0228710_1007492_pt1 | contig 16075 bp, 4 predicted proteins | sample MedpolnodulmetaG_FD_177995 | JGI IMG/M metagenome (GOLD analysis project Ga0228710, IMG submission 177995) | Root nodule microbial communities from Medicago polymorpha collected in Santa Monica, California, United States - pink nodules | ecosystem: Host-associated > Plants > Roots > Nodule... | reverse complement strand
TTTGAACACACTCTCCTACATAATGCCACATCACCCCTCTTTTGTTAGTGTTTTACTGGTTACCGTTTCTCTAAGTTAAAAGGGTTATTATTATTTTTTTAATTTAATATTTTTACTCTTAATTGAGTTTAACTGCTCACACTCACACACACGTAACCCACAATTCCCTCAAAAATAGTCTGTCAGGAAATTCCTTGGCGCCAACTCTATTACCACTACACACATTGCAAGTTGTTCTTTCCAAGTTCCCCAGTCAAAAACTGGTTGTTCCGGCAAACATTAATTTTGCAGCTGCCAACATCTAAAATTCTTATATATGCACTCTGTTATTATATATCTTAAAGGTAAGGTAAATTACTGGTTGGTATAGACTTGTACCATTAGTTTTAGCATCCCAATTTCCAACTGTAATACACTTTGTTCATTGTTACCAACTAACTTATTTCTTCTTTTTTATTTTTAATTTATTGCTTTTGACTTTAAATGTAATTTTTACATTCAAATTTATTGTTCAATTCATTTTAAGTGAAAGTATCCAAATATAAATCACTTCACATACAATTAACATTTAACTAAAATAAATTTTACAAAATCAATTCATTCAAAAATATTTTTTATCAACGCAAAACCAAACACGCTTAATTGAACTAGAAAAAAAAAATGTATGCAGCAGTGAATAGGATAAACTATAACAAGAACAAGTTGTATCCTTTCAGAAACTATGCATCTACCTAGAGTTTCCCCAATAGCTTATCTCCACCGAATTTACTTTACATATTTCATTTTCATGTGCTCTTCAAAGCATCCATTAGCAATACAGAATGACAAGGAGATTAAAATGATTCTTCTTATGATGATTGCTATTTGGAGATTAAAATGAATTGTCCCTATAGAAGGGCAAGGAGCCAACGTGAGTGTCAAGCAATAAAACAAATCTATTTGTATAATTGAAATTTTGGAAGCATCTTCAAATTTGTTTCATTTTATTTTTTACTCCATGTGTAACGGGTTAAAACATAGGTAAACCTAATAAATCTGCACACATAACTTGACTTCTTAATTAACAACGTACAATATCTCCTGTTTATTCTCAAAAGGAAGCATCCTCTATACATAATTATATATTTTATTGCATATATATTTCTCAGAATAATCATTAATATATAGAACACTACTTGGGAGTACATTGTAGGAATTTTGGGCAGGGCATAATGTTATATAATTTAATAGGATAAACGTTCGTGTGACCTTGAGATATGAAAGGATACAACTTGTTCTTGTTAATGTTTTTGACAACTCATGGTGATTCTTGGATGATATTACTAAGAAATTTCACAAAGTTATCAAAGGAACCTCACTCAAGGACCAAAATGAATTAATGTACAAACAGTATAGTCAGCTTGAATGTAGTAATAATACTAGTTTATGTACGTGACAATAGTTTAAAAAATAGTACTATAGTTAAAGACATTGATGTTGTGAATTTGAAGGAAATGAAGTGAATCCCAGCTAGCATAGTTATTAGTACAGCTGCCCGTGTGAGTTTTGGAATTTGAAAGCATATCGCATGTTGTGGCGTTTTATTCTATCCATGTACAATCTGTGTGCTTACTCAAATTCAATTCATTATTTAAGAATGCATGACATGTTAATAGTACTTTACTTTTAGTAATAATTACTTACTATTAGAGGATTGAAAGTGGATAGTAGTAGTAGGAAGAGTAATCTTTAAAAAAGATGATTGAAATCTTTACAAATTTTATACAAGATTATAAACAAATGTGTTTATAAGTAGGGTAATCCTCACCACAAAAGTCGGTTTTTGGGTTTTGTTATGTTCAACCATGATTTTTAAGATGATATCAAAGTCTTTCCATTAAGATCCATTGTGTCACTTACTATCAAGTCTCCGCTATCGGGCCGCCCACTATTTATGTCTAAGAACCAAGCCCAATAGTGTTGGCTGTGATGTTGTGTGTTAAAGAGTCTTACATCGGACAAAAGATGGCATGAACATGTGTTTATATGTGGGGACAATCCTCACCTCATAAGCTGGTTTTGTAAGATTGTGTTAAGTCCAACCACGATTTCTAAAATAATATCGGTGTTTATCAAATTCAAGAGTCAACTACCTATCCACACATAATTACTTCTTATCTTTTTTTTCTCTTTACTCTCTAACCAACCAAAAAAGCTGTTAGTTTCTGTGCTTGACTCTCATGTTTGAACATTGTCCTGATTTTATCAGTTTTGGGACCCCCAGTTTTTGTTTTAGTAGCTGCTACACATTCTGGTTATGCCTGTACACTAGTGAATGCAGTTGTTGACCGTAGTCACAAGACCGGTGACAAAAGAGAGAAAAACATAATATAACATTAATTCAATTCCTATTTATAACAAGAAAAAGTTACGTACAATTCTTTCAACAAAAAAAAAAATTACTTACAATTACAATGTTTTATTGCTAAGAAAAGTACACAAGACTAATCACTTATCTTTGTAAAAAAAAAAAAACTAATATCCCATGAACAATTGGACACAAATAGATGAGTATTCAAACTCCTAATTACCTTTTAAAGTGTTTCAGTCTCTTACTATTCGGTCGAACAAAGTCAAATCTATTAGCCTGTTCGGAACAACATCCAAAAGGCATCAAACACGCGTATAGACAGAAGCTTGGAATTCTACATTCACAAAATTTCACATTCATGGCACATGGGGGCTCAAGAAATGTGAGGCAAACACAAATCCAAACAAATATTGTGTCATGTTTGAGAATTGACATGCCCTTAAACCCATCAGCCTTAACTAGTCGACTACTGTTTGGTACACCATCTCCGGTGGAGTTGCATCCCGTCATCACTATAGTATTAGCGGGAGTTTGATATCACAGTGGATTTGTTAAAATCAAAATGTTGGATCTAAGGAAAAGGATCAGCAGAAGGACTTGTGGCACCTGCCAAGTCACTGAATTGGCGCAACCCAAAGAAAGTCTCGATATAATAATTAATAGAATATACTATTCAACAAGCGTGACTTGCCCTATTTTAACTTATATCACAGAGCAAGTACTGGCTCAAAAAAAAGGCTCTTCACAATATTAGGACTTTTGGAATGTGTTTATTTAAAACGTAGGTCCATGTATGTCTCCAAAAATAATTACACGTTTTTCATTTTCCCAAATAAATTCTTAGACCGTTACTCTCCACAGACATTTGTTTTATCTTACCCAAGTTATGCATACCACTTTCAATCAACTTGAGTTTAATTTAGCTATAGGCTTTTGAGCTAATTTTTTCCTTCTATTGTCCACCAATTAATCTATTCACCACTTTTTATTTTCAACTAGATCTAATTAAAACTCAAAAGAGATACAATGTTGGGTATAACAAGTGGACGGTAAAAAAAATGGAAAAAGTGGACGGTTGTATTGACCAGATTAGTAGATTAGTCGTTCCTTGAATAAGATAACATTGCAGTAATTTTGTAATTTTATTAACAAATTTACAATGACAGCAAAATTAAGGATAAACATGATAGGTTCTTTTTATTCTGATCTGACATTGGGAAATGAGTATAGACATTAAATAAACAAGAACAAATAATCAAATTGACTTAGGTTTAGATATTATCATAGCCAATAAGATGTAAGCAGTTGCTAACAAAATGGGAGACCAAAACGGGGATCATGCCAAATCCAACAGTTTTTTACTCTCCAAGAATTTGCTGATCAACTGTGTTTGACTGGTCCATGTTAAAAAGCCATTCATCACTGAGAATCAGCCACGTGTGATAACCCTATTAGGCTAAGTAGTGCTTGAAAAATGTTGAATCACGTGAGTGACAACTATGTCCTTTGCTAGCTACAAAAGAAAATTAATAAAAATAAAATATTGCAAGTACCCTTTGTGTCCTTTTCTGTATGTTAGATCAGGCTTTTTTCTAATTCCTGGTCATGAGTGAGGACCGAGTAATTCCACTTCTAAACATTGATTCTAGCCTACAAGACTATGACCTATTTATGGGACATTTGAAAGAAAAAAATTATTTTTATTCATGAAAAAAATGCATGATAATGATTATTTTCATTGAGTTTTGGTGGCTCCATTTATGTTTCTCCCCATGATTGGCAAAATAGAATTCGGATGCAAAAGTTGTTTAGTGTCTAGTTATAAGGAATATTTAATTGATGTTTGGAGAAGTTTTGGTGGGACTTCAATTTTGTTTAGTATTTTTGGTTTCATTTTTTAAAGTGTCAAGATTGATTTTAACATGTTTGTATGTCTATAGGTATAATTGAGTTTTTCTCATGAATTTATGTTAACGTAGCGTTGAGATTTAAAAATAAACCATTTTACATTGAATTCAATTTCAACTAAAATAAATTTTAGAAATTTGATTTATTCAAAATGAAAATTTTCACCACGAAACTAAACATATTTTTCACCTTCAATCCAAATATGTAAATTTAGATTAGATAATACTTCATTCGTTCCTAATTACGTCACGTGAATCATTCACATACGATATCCAACATGTGTTTAGGAACTAATCGTGCATTACCGTAACTAAATATAACAGTATTATCACGGTAGCGCGTGACCATTGCGAAAGCACGGGTATTATTCTAGTTTACTGTAAAAATTGGATACAGAAATCACATTAGAATTAAGTTACAATTAACCCTCAATCACGTGGTGACTGTTAGTCTAGTACTAACTTTGATCAATCATGTCGCCAGCTCATTCCCATTGCTTGTTTGTTAAAAATAATAGTAATAACTAATAATAGTAATGGAGTCAAAGCAAAGTTGGGTCAATTAGCATAGCTGTGCTCTGCATGCATGCCATTGCCGCTCCTCTCTGTAACTGTGACTCTGCCACTGTGCCACTTTTTTTTTTACTCTTCAAACTTGAATGAAAATAGTATTTTGACCCTTCTTCTTAAATGTCACTGCTGTTGCTTTCTGTGCCACAAATGATAGTAACACTTTTCTTTGGTTGGTTATGCAGCAAGCCAGCATGACCATATCTGTAGTATTTTGAAAATTACACACATTGGTTAATTTGGTGGTAAAATTATTGAAAGTGACCAATTACACATATATTTTGATTTTTAATCATCAATATATTTTGATTTACTCTTTAACAATTATTGGTGACCGACAAACTCCACATCTTGCCAATAGAACCATAGAAAGATAATGCATGCATGTCTTGTTTGTTATACTTGGAATTGGATATTGAGAATGTGAAGACATACTAGAAGTACAAGTTCTTGGAATCTTTCCAGAACTTTGTATATTTGCAATAACATGAAAAACAAGGGAATGGCCTAAAAAGGAGAGCTATGCATTGCATTGCATTGCATTTGTATTTGCCAGTTACCACTACACTACCATGGGATGGGATGGGATGGGATTTGCATACACCACACTATCTATGGGATGGGATGTGATGGGATGTGAAAAACAAAAATGAATACAGAATTCTTTGGCAGTTTCCTTCACTTGTGTCCAAGGGGAGAGCAGCAAGATAACTGGAGAGACAGTACATGTATGTTGAAGATTGACCGTCATTCAATGCCAAATCAACATATGCCATGACAAAACATCATATCATGGCATCTAAATAATACTCAATCTGTCTCATACTCATTCATCTATAATTGTAAATAAATAAAAAAAAATAAAAATTGCATGCTTTAATAATTTATAGATTTAAATGTAGTTTTGACCATCCAAGTTTCACCGATTGTTTGATTTTGATCCTAAATTTCACAAATGTTTGATTTTGACCCCACAAATATAGAACCTAAGTCGCTAAGTCTCAATTGGGAAGTCGTTTCAGGGATCTCGATCGGCATCTACATGGTGGAAATACATATTCTAGTTAGGGTCTAATGTGGGGTTTGCCTCATACTAGTTTTTAGAAGGGGTTATAACGGTAGTCGTTGATAATTAAGGGACATAATTACCTATTTTGCCTATATAATTTAAGGCATTTATTGACTTGTTTGACAAGAAATCTAGGGATAATCCATCAATTTAATGTAAATATTATATAGCTTGATCATAAATGAAATTTCATGAACTATAACCTTTTTCAAACACTTTTTTGTAGTATTGAAGGGAGGTGAATGAAGAGCCAAGCAAAAAAGGACAAGAAGATTGAGTTCGTGCAATTCGCTAGGCGAGAAGAAGCAAAAGCTTAGCAAATTGTCTCAGAGATTGAAGTCTTGAAACATGGCACCGTTTGCTATGACGATTTTCAATTCGTCTAGCAAATTCTAGAGATTTAGTGACCCACGTGGATGAGCTAGCAAAGAGTCTAGGGATGAAGAAATCACAATTTCGCCAAGCGAACTGTCACTTTCAAGAAACTATATAAAGAGAAACTCTCTCGCAATTTAGACCATTCTATCACTTGGAGAAGGAGAAAAACGTAGGGAGAAGAGTGAGGAGTTAGATCAACATTAAGCTGGAGCATTGAAACTTTAAGATTAAGTGCTTCATGCAACATAGCTTCATTCTATCTCTTTATTGTAAATTATCATGATAATGTGTAACTAATTGAGATTAGGTGTAGTTGGTTATGATTTCAATGTTAATACTTGATTTATCTGGTTATATATAAATTTCCTTTCATTATATCGATGTTTATATTCATACACTTGATGTTTTTCCAACGTTAAGCTCCAACTATGATCATTTGATTTAGAAAGTGGTAGACACAAACTTTGTACTTGGATCCTCTTCTTCCCCTCATTCTCATTCTCAATCCTTCTTCAATTTGTGTTTATGTCTCACTTGATCTTCATTCTCTCTCTTGATCTCATTTATTTTATTTTCTCTCTCTCTTGATCTTCTCTCTAAAATTTAGAGAGAGATAGATATAACTTGGTGAAGGAGGGAGAAGGAGAGAATGAAAGGAATGAAATGATCCAAATTCATAGACTTTTATCTAATGGACAGAGAATAAGAACATTTTCATATGCTAGTTGCGAGATATATAGCTAGGTTTACAATTACACACATTATCACAATGTAGTGCTATTTTATCAATTAACTAAGTGAGGTATTAGAAGTTAAAGGATAAAATAGTTCTCTCGTTATCTACAAGAGCTCGAGATGTATGGTGAGCAATATGTGAAGTTATAACTACAACACTACGAGTATATAATTGATAATGAAAGACATTAGAGGATTAACTAATGAAACTTAATCTCAATGTAGTTTTCTCATCTTGATATTTTTCACTACTTGCATTTTGTTACCTAAACAAACATCTTTTTACAAACCCTTAACATAAAATATTGAAAACTGTAGAAGGATTCAAAATTTAACAAGTTTTTTTGGATCGATAATCTATAATAGAGGTGGAGGAAACACATGAAATGAGGGTTTCAACTGTGTAGACGATTTTAAATTTTTTCTTTAACAAGCATTAACACTTAGATTTTTTTAGTAAACCTTTTAAGAAGTTGTCGATACTAGAGTAAATTCTTTATCAAATCATTCAAATTTATTTCATACACGAGAGATAAGGTGAAGTTGAACCATGAAGAACTTGTCTTAAACAAACAAACAAAATAGATGGTGAATGAAAGGTGAAGAGATAAAAAAAAATGACACAATATGTTTATATTGTTTCGCTATCCAAATTAATAGCTAGTCCAGTATACCCCTATCATTCATTTTGCATTCTACTCTAGAAGGACTTAATCCATTATAATCCATTGATTACATTCTTCATAGTATTTTCCGCTGTCGTAGGCTATACTCTAAATTCCACAAAGCATTGATATTTTCTAAGTCCTTACCAACTCAACATACTCGCTTCGCCAAGCATGAGGAGTTTCCATCATAGATCATGACTTAGACAATTTTACTTTGCCTTCTCATACCCATGAGGTACAAATGTTTAATGTCTCTTCGGACGACCTTGTTGAATAAGGGTGTTGCCACAACTAGGGGTTGTACAATAAATGATAACATGATCTAATTACTCACTTTGAGAGGATTTATCATGATTTTTCTATATCATGTTCTTTGATTTTTATTGATTATGTATTTATTCTTCTTTTGATTTTTCCTTGATTGGTCAAGAGGAGATGATAAAAGACGCGATGATCCAAAATGTTTGAATAGTTTCCCTTTTATATTTAAGTTTGTGGTTAACTGTGTCTAAATGTTATGTGGTTGGCTTTGTGGCCATTCAAGCATTTCTCAACAGTCAATTGAAAAAGAGAAATAATTAGATGGTCACAATACATGGTAAAAATATATATTTGGATACACATAAAAAATACATATAATTTTTTCTTTTTTTTTTGTCCAAGTGGTATGCCTAATGTTAAATTAACACATGAGGGTGTTTAAACATTTTTTTTTGAGGGAATAAAAAAAAAAGCCCGAGAACATGACTAATGTGTGATTTCAATGCGATTTCAAAAGTTAAAGATGTGAAAGTATGGTGACCATGCAAAACTTCCTCCAAAATAAAATCAGTTTATTTGAGGGACGTCGTTGATCTTACCTTTTGCGTAATCGCGGAGACTCGTCATGATTGTTGAAATTGTTTGTAGTTTGTTATTTGTCCCACATTACTTAGATTTCCCGATTGTTGAGTGTATAAATATGTTTGAGTATCATTATCCTTTGAGTTAGCTTTTGAGATGAGATTCAATCTTACTTAACATGGTATCAGAGCCAAATTAAAAATTACAATATAAAAATTGGACTCAGACCCACACCCATGCTAAACGTGAAAGTAGGTGCTGAAGTTATATCTATTGAAAATTACAATGACTCAGCGTAACTTTAAAAAACTCACTATGATACCAATCGTATACAAGCAGTATTATATACTAAACAAAAAGTATAGCATATATATTTATTTGTAAAAAAAAAAATGAGATGAAAATATTGAAAGATCCCTTCTGTGACATATATAAATACAAGCATCTGGTTGTAAGTGGGGTTGCAGCAGTGAGAAAGAAGGGGGGGTCCCAACTAGAATTTATTGTTCCTAACTTGTCACATATCCATTTTGTGTTTTCTTTTTAATTGAAATATAGATGTTGTTCTGAAATCTCATGGCAAGTTTAGACATGATGTACAACTCATCCGAACAAAAGGGTCATCATCATTGTGCTCCAATGAGTCCAAGAATCTCCTTCTCCAATGATTTTGTGGATCTCCAACAAGCCATGAAACAACAAGAAAGAACTTCTTCTAGATCAGACACACACATACCTGTTGTGTCTTCTGACTTTGAATTCTCTGTCACTAACTACTCAATGATGAGTGCTGATGAACTTTTCTCCAAAGGTAGATTGTTGCCTTACAAAGATAATAAGATGCAAAGAACTACTACTACTCTTAAACAAGAGCTTCTTCATAATGATGATGAATATGATGCCTTTTCTTTAAGGCCTCCTAAGGGTAGGTGGAAGGGTCTTTTGGGTCTTAGAAAAAGCCACATTGGTTCCAAGAAAGCTGAGAAGAGTGAAGGTTCTCATCAAAGAAGCCCTAATGAACCATCTCAATTTAATTTCACTTCTCAGGTTATAAATCATCTTATTTTTAATTTTCTCAAATATTTTGTTTCATTACTTAGAATATGTTTGTTATAGTAAAAATGCTTTATTTTGGTTTTTATTTTTTGGTAATACAGGAGGTGGCAAATGAAGGAAGTTCAAGTTACTAAGATTTGGATGTTGGCATATAAGATATGGTTGAAGGAAGTGTTGAATTTTTAGAGGAATGGACCAACTTTTTTTTTTCTTCTCTTTTTTTGTTTTTGTTTTTCTTGTCCTGTTGACAAGATGGGGGAAAAGGAAGGTCATTTTCTCTTTTTTCATGATTGGGTTTGGGAATTTGTGTGTTAGGATTTTGCTTGTCAATTTGGATTATTGGTTTCTTCTCTTGTAATTTCTCTTAGATCTTGTAGGAATTAGGATCTGGTTATTTTGTTGTACAAATTATTTGCTTCTAATATTTAATTAAGTATTTGACAACTTTTTGACTCCAAAAGAAAAATTTCCTTTTGTTGTTAGACTTTTCAGTTATCTTTTTCTTAATTGAAATTGATAATGCAGATTGCTATGAATTTATTTTGTAGAGGGCTCTAGAGCGTTTGTGTTTGTACGTTTTAATTAGCTTGATTAATTTATTATCTTATCTTCTGCAAAGAAAATAGTGTTATTTCTATAATCTAAATAGTATTTTCCACTGCAACACTTTTGATACTACATAGAAAGAAAAAAAAATTAACGTTATTAAAATGTAGCATCAATATCCATATATACTTCTTTACGTAACTTTCATATATAATAATCTAAACATTTAGAAGAATACAAGAAAAATGATGAAACACGATTAAGGAATTCGATGAACAAATTCTCGGTGTGCTACTGCATGAACAAATTCTTGGTGTGCTAATGAAAGGATTTAGAGGTTTAGTAGTAATGGAGAGTATAGGTTTAAGAGTGTCATTGAGTTTATGTTGATCGATACTCTCACTAACAGTGAGGAGTGGAAGGTAGGAAGAGATTGACAAAAAAATATGATCGATGTAAATTCCTCCAAAAGCGAAGAACTTTATGTACCAAATATACTTTGTTTGAGAAGCTAAGATGTTGATTGCTTCTCCGCTTGTATATATTGTTTGTCTACTAAATAAACTGGCATGTTTTACTTGATTGTGTTGAAAGTATTACATGTTTGTCTACTATGGAATTCTTTGGCATCGAGCTATAAATTCACATCATAAATGAAAGTGCGCGCGAGCAGGTCCAACGAACAATCAAGTTTTATTCAACTATAAGATATTGATATCTCTTGACTTACAACTTCAATTGGGTTTTTGAAATGTGGTATTGATTCTGCTATTTTCTTTAAGCAGAAGTGTGTTGAGGTCACTATTTAATGTATAATGTGTGTTCTTTAATTATGGGTCGATTAGTGGTGCAACTCAGAAATGAAGCCAACTGAAGGTTAGGCCTGAGGACTTATTCAAGCTCTTAAATGGATTATCCCTTTAGAGTATACTAATGTGTTCTTTGAGATTGATTATAAACTAGTGATATAAATGATGTGCTCAAAGATAAATCTTATCATACGAAATATGGATTACATAAATTAAGGAAGGAAAGCATGTGAGGCTTAGAGGCTTAAAGCTCTTACTTAATGGATTATTTCTTTGGGGTATACAAATGTTTTCTTTGAGATGGATTGTATACAAGTGATAGATCTTTGCTTAGTTTGTACAACTACTTTAAAGTTATTGATAGTATTTTGATTATCCGAACGTATTTTTTCTTTGAATTTCAATCATAAATAGACATTAACCTAACAACTAATTATTAATCTTGATGGTTTCTAAGGTGAGTGAATCGTCAAGTCTCTCAAATTCTTCACTGGTGTACCTGACTACAATTAATCTTGGGTGTTCAAATAAAATAAAGGGTCTTATTAACAAGTGTCTCTGAGACATTCTTTAACCATACTAAAATAAGCAATTACTCTTTAAAAAAGTCAAATATTTTGATTTCTAGAACACTTGAATGCATGCATTTTCATAAATACTTACTACTTATGGTCTTTAAAAAGTGTCTCAGAGACATTCATTAACATTTCCCTAACATTAAATATGAGGGGTGCTTTTTTGGTATTTTAAACTAATTTCAAGAAAAGGTATGCATGCTTGTTTGGTTTTCTCAAGAAAAAATATTTCTGTTGCGGAAACGTGATTTTTTGGTCCCATAGAAAAACTTTTTCTTGTCGAGGAAAACAAAACTTTATCAAGTGTGCAAGATCTACAACTACATTGGAGACATTAGGTGTTATTAGCATTTAAGATTGGCCCAAATCTAAGGAAGGAGCTTGTTTGTGTATTAAATTTTGGGCCATCTGCAAAAAAGTTTTGGAGAATTTTAATTGTACCCTACACATGTAAGGGTACCCCAATATGACACTGCAAAAGACCAAAATGCCTTCATTTTTGTGTAAAATTTATTTGTAAAGATTTTTATGGTTGAAGTGGGAGATGGAAGGAGTGAAGTGATAAGGGTGTTCCTAAATTCAATTTCCACCTTAAATAACAAATTAGTCTTAAATTATAAATTGTTTAAAAAAAAAATTATGTCCTAAATTATATAATTCGCTTTACAATACCAACGAATAACTAAATGCTATTTGTCTTATTATACCAACAACTATTTATTATTTTTCTTTCAATTCTTTAATTTATATTTCATATAGTGTTAATGAATGATAATTTTATAAAATTACTTATAATATCTTTTTCTCATGTTGCATTAACTGCACTTCTTAATTTGTGTGAAATAATCAAAACATCATATAATTTAGGACGGATGGAGTAACAATTAACAACTAACAAGGGTCATGCTTAGGGCACTTGTTAATCATTCAAAAGAGGAAATAATTGTTATGTAGAAAAAATTATTATTAAAACTTCAATATGTTGAATACACAATTTCCAAAATAAAATTTTCTTTTAAAACTTCTTAACAAATACTCTTATAACATTTGTTAACATTTCTCTAAAAGGTAAACTTTTTTTGACACAAATATTAAAAGGTGACTTGATAATGTATACTAGAAGTACACATCTTAATAGGTACTGTAATTTTTTTTTAGGAGATTAGGTAGTTGTCAATTTCACTTTTACGGTTCAAATTATTTTTCAAGAAAAGAAACTGTTTAAGTGGAATTCAAGATTCTCATGTGAATAATACTCGTAAATTACTTAATTTCCTTTTATTATTTAGACAATTTACTGTTTTCATATGTGCCTCTATATTTACATATATAAAGTTTAAGTTTTTGCTAGTTTTTCTACCATAGTAACCATAAATGATCTATGATATGAGTCATACAACTTTAACTCTTAAATTCGTCAAATAGATGTACCTATGAGATTGTCAAAAAAAAAAATGTACCTATGAGATACCTATTAATAATGAGAAGAACCTCACAATTGAGGATAGTCTTAGGGACACCAATAATCGGTGTGCATGTTCAAATCCATGATGTGCTGTATTATTAATTATCTTTTTTTCAGTTTATGAACACTTAGCTAGGTTATGAAGAACTATGTAAAATGATGATCCATTGGAAAACTGTTGTTCATATGATAATCTCTAATGTATCTTGGTCCGGAAATAATACAACGAGGTCAGCATCTAGAGATATTGTCAAATTCACTATATTGAAGCATTTTAAAGTTGACATACATCCTCCTAAGGCTCCTTTGATTAAGGAGGTAATGTAGATTTCCCCTATCCATAAATGGATAAAGGTGAAAATTGATGGAGCTTCTACTAAGCACCCTAACAGAGCAGCTGTTGGAGGTATCTTTAGAGATGATAATGGTTCTTGTATACTCAGTTCTTAGGTCTGGGAAGTGCTTTCTTTTCTGAATTGGTTGCTGCAATGATTGCATTAGAACTGGCAACTGCAAAAGGTTTTCCAAATATTTGGCTTGAGACTGATTCTCAACTTGTTTTCCTGGCCTTTAAATCTAGAACAATGGTTCCTTGGAAGCTTAGAAATAGATGGAAAATTGCCGACTCATCATCAAGAACATGGGTTTCTAGTCAGTCACATTTATCGAGAAGGCAATTCATGTGCAGATGGTACGGCTAATTTAGGTTTATCTTTGTTTAATTATGATATCATATGGTGGAATAACTCTTCTGACTCAATCTGAATGAGTACATTAGAAACAGGTTGGGTATGTCCAACTTTAAATTTATTTCCTTTTGAAAAGGTCATTGACCTAGTCCCCTTTTTCTTCTATGTACTCATTTTCTTTTTGGTTTAATGTGAATTAATGGTGTCCCCTACATCATTTTTGTTAAAAATAAAAAAAATTGATTTATTTATTTATTTATAGAAATATATGAAGGAATAAACCCATTTAAACTGGTTTTTCTTATATGGTCGTTTGGACTGAATTTTTTACACAAAAGAAGGTGAATTGCCGACTCTTCCATGGATTTGCACCGAATACATTTCACATTTGAAGGAACCGGAAAACCTCATGATGGAGATGATTGACACATGTGGACACCTATCTTACACAGGCCAAGATAATTGTTATTAAAACTAGAAGAGCACAACTATAAATAGATGTGACTTAGTTGGTTAAGTGTATTGAGCTTTTGGAAGGGGAACGAATAGCTTTAAACTCTAATTTAAGCATCCATAATTCATTAATTTGTCTTATAGTCAGTCTAAAAGGCTCAAATATGGAGTGATATTTTATATAGTAATTGGAGCGCCAAAAACCTTAATTACAGTTATTTACTTTAAAAAAAGTAGAAGAGATAGCATGAGGAAGCCTAAATGTTCTCAACTTAAAAAAAATGTAAATGTATTCAATAGATTTTGTATTTTAAAATACAAAAGATTTAATGATTGACAAGGCTATCTCTCAAAAGATTTAATAATGTTGTATTTACATGTTCAATTTAAATTCAGATCATCTGGTTAAGTTAAAAGACATCTTTTGTCATTTTATTCAATCGGTTAAAAAATAGAATTATAAAGAAAAAAATTATCAAAGTGAATTTCTTTTTAAAATATGTAGGGGTGTAGGGAAGACCTTTCTCTATGAGATGGAGAACTGTAGATTGATGGGAACATATAATATCAAGGAGCAGGAGGGTTTTTGAGACTATAGGCAGCGTTGGTGACCAAAAACAATTCTTTGAAAATTGCTCTTTTTCACAATAAAAAAATGCTCACTCACATCCCAAAAATACTAAAATACCTTCGGTCGTAGTTAACTGTTGTTCACACTAAGGTGCTTCAGCGGTGGTTAATGTCGCTGGTTCATTTAACGAGCGACAGTTGACTACCACTGAGATATTTTCATATTTTTAGGGCGTGAGGAAGCATTTTTTGCTGTGAAAGGAGCAATTTTCCAATCCCTTTATGGATTTGTACATCGCAGCCTAGTCCTGCATTTAGTGGACTATACCACTTGAGTACAAGGCCATTACAACAAAAAGTTAAAGTTTCTTTCTAAACACCCAACTCCTCTAAGAAATTAATTATGCTTTATATATTTTATGTAATTTCAGTCTATTATTCTTTACATGTGTATTACGCTTAACTATTTTTAAATATTTTAGTTTAACTTAAATGCACATTTGCTTTCTATAGTTTATTTTAATCTTGATTTTTTTTTGTTACATTTTATTTTATTTTATTCTTGATTCTAATCCCTCACTTCTAAATCCATAATCTTGATCCTCCAAATTTAAAAATGTTAGACACTTTCTTCACTACGAAGTTGAGACTAATATTGAACCATGTTGAAAGTGAGATGCTCATGTAACAAGTGAGTTGTTGATGTGGCATTATCTAGTTGGACTAAAACTTTAAACTTGATGAGAACTTTAATCCATGGATGAATTTTCTTTCAAAAATGGTAGTGGCGAATCAAAAAATCCAATCCATCCAATTTAAAGCTAATTACGTGTACAAAAACGAGGGGATCAAAGTCATAAATAGGATAAAATAAAATGATTAAAATTGCATTTGTGACAATTTTTTTTGTCTAAAAAATTTACGGGTCTATGGTGAATTGAAGATTTAAAAAATTTAAGAAATAATTGTGAGAGATTATCCTCTAATTAGAATAGCAGTAAAATGTAAGTAGAGAGTTATAGTGAAGGCATGTAGGATCAAGGATGGTTGGAATAATTAGTAAATATGTTCAAGGTGGTGCCAATGTACAAAGGGAAAAATGTAACATTTGCCACCTATATGTTGAAAGAAGCATCAGTGGCATGGTTGCGAATAACATTTCCTTGTCTTGGGAACATTTCAAAGTTGCCTTCTTTTATATGTATTTTCCGAAAGAGCAAGAATCCCTTCACTTGAAGCATAGAAGGATGTTGGTAGCTAAATTTACAAAGAAATTTGAAGAATTGGGCCGGTTCTACTCACGTGTTTTGTATGAGTTAAGTGGTTCTCTATTCAAATCCTCCATACTTAGGGGAGTTTCTTTTTTTTTTTTTTTTTTTTTTAATTTATTGG
>Ga0228710_1007489_pt1 | contig 16079 bp, 9 predicted proteins | sample MedpolnodulmetaG_FD_177995 | JGI IMG/M metagenome (GOLD analysis project Ga0228710, IMG submission 177995) | Root nodule microbial communities from Medicago polymorpha collected in Santa Monica, California, United States - pink nodules | ecosystem: Host-associated > Plants > Roots > Nodule... | reverse complement strand
TTCAGTGGGTTAAGGGACGAAATTTTAAATGATTAAACTTTGCAAGGGTAAATCGCCAGGATTAGCGATTACAGGGACGAAATTTTAAATGGCGCCTATTTGCAAGGACTAAACATACCTTTAAGCCAATTATATATACTATCTTCACACTGTAATTGAAACGATGTGAAAAATATGCACAGAAAAATAATGGTTAGTTGGAATTTATTTTTAGCAAAGGAAAATATAATAAAAAAAAAGTACAAATCTGAGGGACATAAACCTAACTCAGCAACCATAAATCAACTCAAAATGGATAAGACATCACATATTAACAAAATTGATATTGAAAAACCAACAAGACTGAAATCTAATATTGAACCCAAATGCGTAGCAGACAACTATACAACTAGACGACAATAGAATCTAGCAAACACAACTCAGAGACTGAAACCAAATTGCAAAAGAAAATATTTTGTAAAAATATGCAAGCATCTTATCAAACTAGAAACGAGTTTGCGAACCCTTTACATGTGCTAGACACATGATTCGGTTTTTCTGTGAAGGTGCACCACATAAAGGGAAATTCGATTGCCTTTTCTCTACGGATGGAACAACTACTAGATATCTTTTCTACCGGAGCATGTTTGACCTCGTTGAAGTGTTTCTCCATCTCAATCAATCAGAGATAACATTCACTATCATCATCAGTTAGCTTTTTAAAAGTTGAAGACGGACAATCTGATTATCATCAACAAACATATCATGTAGTCCTGCAATTGTATGAAATCCACAATGAACATCGCCAATGTGACACCCATTTTTTAGTAATATCGCGATAAATTGTCGTTGAATGTGTGCTTGATGTGATGAGATAATTTTTACATGCTGTCCTTATGTGTTGCCATAGTGATTTATTTAAGTTATTGATTAAAATAAATTTATTTTATTTTTTAAAAGATATGTAGGTTAAAAATATAATTGTGTAAACTAGGTTAATTAAGTAAATGGTCCCTATAAATATTCAAAATTTTGTTTTTAGTCCCTAGAAAATAAAATCACACTTTTTAGTCCCTATAAAATTTTTCCATCAGCATTCTTAGTCCCTGTAAAAAATTTCCATCAATATTTTTTACATAGTGATTTTATTTTGTAGGGACCAAAAACAAAATTCAAGAAGCTATCATGTCGATGTGCAAACTTCAGAAGGCCTGAATCTAAAAAATATTCTACATGGTGTGGATTCAAGTTTATCTAACGCGTTTAATATTGGTGGATCATCATCCGGTATTGCTGATATGTCTTTTCATGGAGATATTTCAAGTCTGCCTTATAATACTCAAAATACAAATGAGTCTACAACAAGGAATCAGTTGGGGGGCAAACATATCAAAACCTAGATATTCAAATTCTTCTCCTCTCATGTTTGGTGCTGATGGAAATGTTGCGGAGGTTAATCCAAATATCGGAGATGCATCAGTTACACCAATCACTAATGTCGAACCCAACTCACGTTCTATGAATGGAGCAATTATGGATCATACAAATACTTCTTCTAGTGAACTATTATCTTGAAATTTTAGCTTTCCAGAAGAGTCTTTGCTTCTTTGTTTTTCGGTATGTATTCTCTCTTATGTTTATGTGGATTAATGTGACCCATTTTTCAAATGTTACATATAAAAATGTATTGTTACAAAGTCTAGTTTGGATTAATCAATGCAGGTAGTAGTTCGTCTCCTTCTTTGACTAGTGTATTGGTTGATTATCCTAAGGGAGCTTCTACGGTGCAGTCACGAAACTGACTTTTTTGAAAAAGTTAATTTTGATTTTAATGTTAGATTCATTTTTAAATTATTGATTACTAATTAATGATCAATAGTAATTCATCTAGTAAGGCTTGCAACATCTTGGACTTACAAGTACTATTTTATCGTTGGCATCTTAACATGGAAACAAATTTGATGATATTATGTGATAGTCTTAAGTGTTATACTTTGTGGGGTGTTACACTTAAAACAAGGTAGGATAAAATTAGATTAAGTGTAGTCTTGTTAATATGATGAATTGATGATACTATGATGATTGAACTTTTGATGCCACTGTACAAACAGTGGGGTATTATTCACTACATTTTTGATGTTATAGTGTTAACTTCATCAGAAAAATCATTTTCACGACTTCACCATAGAATTTTCCTTATCCTAAACCGCCACCTTTTTAAATTTTGATGATGATAACTTGCTTGAAATACTAGAAATTAAAAGGTACGTAACTGTCTAACTCCCATGTCCATAAAATTTTGGTTTGTGCCAGAATATTTCTAACACTACTATTGCATTGGTCTTACAAAAGTTACAATAGACAATAATATGTTGGACTTTCAGAGTTAATAGTTGACACTCTTTGATCATATCATTAATTTAACCCAAATAATTTGATTTCTGCCCTTCCCCCAGCATAAAACACTCGCGCCCTGCAGGCGTACCAAAAATACTCATGCGTTAGTTAAGTAACGCAAGTGTAAATTTCTGTGTTTGTTAACTCATGCCGCGTGAGTTAACTCACGCTGGGTTATACACCTGCTAGAGTTAACTCACGCAAGTTATTTTGACAAAATCAATAAACTTTGTGCTTTTGTCATATATGCCATCCCAAGACTTTTTTCTTCTTAATGTCTACGTGTATGTGTAGTGTGAGTGAGAAAAAGAGAGAGATGTTGTGTCAATAAACTTAGACAAATCCTAGTGGTACATATACAATACATTATACCTAAACGGTTGACACGAGGAAAGGAAAGATTGCATGATAGAAAAGATTTGAAATGTGAAAGTAGTAATTTCTTTCCAAGCGGCACTGCATGTTGTAAAGACTTAGTTTTATCATCATCATGTTGTTCCAAGAGGCAGCAGAAGCATGTAGCAGAAGGTAAGGGTGTTTTAAAACTAGCGTGACTGCAGGACGCAAGTGTTTTGTGCAGAGGAAAGAGCAAAATTCAAATAATTTTAGTTTTTGATAGATACATGGATAATTTTAAAAATAATGAATATTTTAATTGTTTATCTTGCTTGCAGGTTGAACAAAATGCTTATAAAACAATAACTCGTAAATGAACATGTGTCGAGAAACGCAAATTGGAACACTTCTATGAGACAATGCAGATGATTACATGATATTTTTTATCTTGTTTCTTCTAATAGAGGATATTTATTTGTCCTATCTATTTGGCATTTTAGTACTTTTTTATTTTTATGGGAGTACTTTGTTATGTTGTGTAACTTTATTTTTTCAATACTGTGTTATAGGGAATATTCCATAATTTTATTAGATATTGTATTCAAGATTTCATCATTTGATGTCACATTACTTTTTATATTTAATTATTTTTAAATAAATTTAAATCTTGGACTAATATTGTTTTATGAGTATTGAATACTCGCTCTTTTTAAGATATCAAGGTATTCTTCTTTATTTTTCTATTAAACATCATGTTCATTTACTTAATTTTCGTGAGACAGAGTGAACAAATTATTGTTTTTAAGTCGGCGGATGTTTGGTTCAGTTGATAAGAAGCTGATTTATATCCAATAAAAATGTGAGTTCAACATGTGCTATCAATTTAAAGACCTCGTTGGTTTTTGATACATTGGTGGATAATACATAATAACTATATTAACCAAGAAATTGGACTTAGCTATTTTTTTAAAACGTCGTGAAACTAAATAAGCATGTATGGAAAGAGAAGAAATTCTAACATAACCTAATCATTGATTTATTTAATTTATTTCCTCAAGTCAATCAACTATTTCCAAGTGCAACCCCCAAGTTACTTATCCTAATCATAATCATGTAGTCGATAAGAATTTCACAATCCATACATATACAAGCTTTTATAAATATTACTACTTTCCCTCAAAAAATAAATATTACTACTTAACGACAATTCAGTACACTTGCTAAACCAAACCATCACAAACAAAATAGCACCAAATTCAAAGTGGGAATAAAGAATATTGCTTATACCGTCAACCACTAGCTTGTAATCAAGTTAAATCGACACCATAATGACTCTTAATTCTCCAATTTAAATTATTGCTTCGTTTAACCCCAAAACTTCCGCCTCATGAGATGGTGGTAATCCATGTATCCATGTTGTCTTTACTTGAATAAACTCGCCATTTGATCCTCCTAAACACATCCCTTCATCCATATAATTTTCTTCAAAAATTGCCGCATCAATGTTGCATTTCCTCTTTTTTTTTCTTCAGGTTTGTTCCATCTCTTCCCTATCGTGCTACATGTTTCTTCTTCATCCATATTTGCATCAATTCCACGCGTTTATTGCCAATTAACCAAACAGTCTCGTACCAACCGTACAAAAAAGGATGGTCTAACTTCGACATCAACCAATGATTTTTCATTTCGATGCTTCCATATACACTATAATGTCATCTCGAAAATATATTGTTGCTTTTATTGTAGTTGTAGCTTTAGAGGATAAGCGAATATGTAGACCAAAATGTATAGGTGATGTTAAACCGTTAGCTTGTTGGCTTTTTGAAATAAAAACTGGCGCTAGTTGGTGAGAATTTTTTAGAATTTCAGCAGTCAAATGGAGTACTGGTGTAAGTGCAAAATGGAGAGAAAAAAAAATTGACGCCGTTTTGTTGGAAATTTTCAGAATTTTAATAGTCAAATTTAGGGGTGAAGATCGGAGAGGATCTTCACCCCAAATTTATTGCTAATGCAATTGGCAAATGTATTAGAGTGTGTGTTCATGTGATCATTCTTAAATTCTAGAGAAATAAGATAAGGGTAATGTTAACCGGTGTCCCGGGACACCAGTTAAGAAGCAAATATAGTATGTACTCTCTTCGTCTCATAATTATTGTCTCTCTAACAATTTTTCTTTTTCTCAAAATAATTGTCACTTTACAATACAATGCATCATTTATTATTTTTTTTCCACTATTATACATGTATTTATTGAATTTTATCCAACTTAACTACTCCACCGACTACAATTAATAAGGTGTTTTAGTAAATTCTACTAATTTTACAATTGAAATCAACACAATTAATCATTTCCTTAATAATCATGTACAAACCTTAAACGATTAATATTGTGAGACGGATGAAGTATTTCATTGGAAATTGTGTTGTCAATCCCTTAAAAGTCAATAAAGTGTATTTTTTAATTTAATATTTTCTCTTTATGGTTTTCTTAACTAGTGTCTCGGGGGCATGGGTTAACATGACCCATAAGATAAATGTTTTTCTATCAAGCGCAAATTTACACTTGTTAAAAAGTTTAAAATAATAACTTTGCATTAGAATTTGTACATTTTGTATTAAATATATCTCTTTTTAATAAATGATTGTTGTTTTTCAATAAATATTTACTACCTCCGTCCCTAATTATAACTCTTTTGAGAATTTTTTTTGTCCCTTTTTATAAGACTTCTTTCCTATTTCCAACTACATTAATTATTTCTTTACATACATGCCTCTATTTATTATACTCTTTTTCTTCAATCAGCAATAAATAGTATATGAAAAACATAAACTAACTTTCTTTCTTAAGGATAAAATTGTAAAAACAATAATGATTACAAACAACTTTAGTACAAATATCCATTTTCTTAATTCCCGTGATTTTAACAAAAGAGTTTTATATATAGAGACATAAGTAGTAATAATTTTAGTTTCTTTATCATGTGCAATATGCACATTTTAGACAAACCCATATGATAAATTGATATTTTTCTCTTACGAGAAATAAGATAATTGTTAGAAACATTTATTGAACAGTTTTTTTTTTTATTTGATGAAATACATGCGAGTCTAACCAATGTGAATCCATTTTAAAATGGGTTTGTGAGTGGTAAAAATCTTTTTTTTTAATCTTAATATAGGTAACAACACACGCGCTAGTAGAACGTGAACTTGAAATATGTGAGGAAAGGTCGTTGACAATTTCCAACAGTGACAGTAGCATGCACAGTTGTACACACTGACCTGCAGAGCTTTGGGCCCAACCAACAACAAATACTAGCCCATAGTCTCACACCACCCATCACCATAGTTATAATAAAATTTTCTTACTCCCTCCGTCTAACGATAGATGATCACTTTGAAAATTTGCAATTTTGATTTAATTTAGACCATATTTTTCTACTAATATATAAAGATAAATAATATCATATAAGACGTCGTTAGATTTGTCTCGATGAGTATTTTCAAAATATCAAATTTTCATAATTTTTTCTAACATATTATTCGAGATATTTAAGCTCAAAATTATGCATTGACATGCGTAATAGGGTCAACTGTGTTTAATATGTGTTTCGTCCTTGCAATTAGAGGTCATTTAAAAATAAGTCTCTATAATCGTTAATCCTGACAAATTGGTCTTGCAAAGTTTAATCATTTAAAATTTCGTCCCTTAACCCACTTAATGACTGCCACGCCAATAAATTAGCAAAATGGCATGGGAATGGACAAAAATACCCTCATCATCCTTCTTCTTCCTTTGATCAATGCATATGGTGCACTGTTCATCTTCTTCAATTTTTCAGAAACAAACCATGAATCCAAAAATTGAGAAAGCTTATTTAATACTCTCAAATCTTTGTCAAACACATGCCATTGGTAGATTAGTGTTTTACTATATGAATAGGCTCAATAATATAAAATCAACAAATTAGTATGAAGACAATGATTTTGCTAGATTACTTGCTTTGCTGGTAGCAAACATGACGGCGTTCCTGCTTGCTTCATTCATATCTGCAGAATTGCAACAAAGCCTCACCAAAACCATACCACAGAAAAGACGGATCCAAACAACCACATAGCAATGATTTCATTGGCCCGTTCAATCTATGCGAGTTGAAACTTGGTGTTGAGTTACAACCAGATCCGGCGACAGCTTCTAATAGCGATCTCTCATTGCAGTTGAATTTGAAGCCTCTCCACCGTCGTCAATTCGATGAAGATGAAGAAGAGAGCAGAACCGGAACTTTCGATGCTCGTTCCAGAACGATGTCGTTTAGTTCCGCGCTTTGTTCTTTAACTGAGTTGGAAGAAAGCCAGAGTGAAGTCGATGCCAATCTCACTTGTGAAGGAAATTGGGGAAATTGGTGAATGAGAATTTGAAGCTATGTTGGTGATGTGAAAGAGAATGTGTTGTTGTTTTTTTGTTTTGGATTTGTCGGCGTTGATTGCGTCTTCGTCGAAATCAGATTAGGGTTGTGGTGAGGTCGCCGGCGGGAATCTTACTGGTTTTGTATTTTTTTGATAATTGATTTCTTGTTTGTATTGGTGGTGATGGAAGAGATGGATACAATTGGTGGTGGTGGAAGAAATGGAAGAAGAAGAAAGCTTTGAAGTAGGAAGGTTTTTTTTTCTTTTCAATTTGGGAATGAATGTTGTTTGCAGATCCAGTAAGAAGAAGAGGGAATGAGAAGATGAAGATAGGGGTAAAATTGTCATTTTACGTGTGGGTTGACCAATTAATAGGGCCACGTCATCAAATTAATGATGTGGCAGTCATTAAGTGGATTAAAGGACGAAATTTTAAATGATCAAACTTTGCAAGGGTAATTTGTCAGGATTAACGATTACAGGGACCAATTTTTAAATGATCCCTAATTGCATGGACAAAACACATATTAAAGCCAAAGTTAATTATACCAATGCTTATTAATGTTCAAATTATAAATATGTATTGTTCTCAAATGAAGTTACTTTTCACTTTTTACGTTCATTCAATAAATAATGTAGATAATCTATATTATAGACCATGTATATCATTTATTGAATGAACCTGGTAAGTAAAAAGTTACTTACATTTGAGATATCAGAGAGAATATAGTGTTGGTAACCGTGTGCATGTCAAATATTTCATTCATTCCTTCCTTCCTCTCAAAAATAGAAAATGCTAACTAGTGCCTCATGAGCAATAGAAAATGTTAAGAAAATCAATATAGTGCATGTTTGGATGGACGGTCGTAAATCATGTTTTGCTGAAAATCACAACAAAAAATCACTTTAACACAAAAGCTCCAAATCTCAGCTTCTTAAAATTACGGCAGATTTACATCGAATAATGTATATATGTGCTTTTGTTTCATCAAACACCACTCCAAACATACACATAGTATACATAACTTGGAACTTTTGTAGTAAAAGTCTTAAAAACATAAAAGATAATGTTTACTGTCATACCCCAATTTTTGACCCAAGATGTCACTGACACGTGTCGTTGGACCCTACATCCATACGCAGTTTAACCTGATCAATCTCTGCATTTCAATGAAAATTTCGGCAGAGAGGTATTTTAAAATACCTCATTATAGTTCCGAGTTGGGCCCTCTTCTCTCTGTATTTTTGTTTTTATCGTATTTTTAATTTCCATCTTTTATTTTTTAGTTAACATTAATTTTGTATATAAAAGTCTTTATTTTCCCTTTTTTTAATTAAACTTTCAATACTTTTTTATTATTATTTAGTCTTCATTTTCTTTTAGTCCATGTCCAAATAGTCGTGATCTAGAATTGTCATCCCAATCCAAAATGCAAGCTGTCACAAGCCCAGAACATGTTCATCAGCATTCTTTAGTCTCATCCCAATCCAAAATGCAGTTTCTTCTGCATCTTCCAACAAACCCTAATAAGAATCTGTTCATTATAAAAAGACACCTGCACACAGAAAAAACAGAGGAGAAAAATCCAGAAACGCGCACAAACACACAAGGGGCCACCGAAATTCATCTGCAAAAAACCAGAATACCAACACATCAACGCTCAAAATCAAACCATTCACAATCTCCAACAATCGAACCCTCACGTATACAAGTCAAAACCGTAACACATCAACACCACAACCGTGCAAACCAAACCCGACGATCGTGAATCCGTCGAGTCTACTCACACAGCCACTGACACATACGTCGGAGCCCAACAACGAGCTGAACGGCAGACGAATCACACGCCACCGTCCAAACAGCACATAAAGGTAGCACCTTCTCTCTTTTGTTTCGTTCTTTTGTAGATCTAGGAACTTAGGGTTAGTGTTTGGGGATTTTGGGTGTAGAAAAGTACAGAGAAGAAGGAGTAGAAGAGAATAGGCGAAAAAAGTAAAAAAAAAATATTTGGTGCGGCGCCGCCGCCGTCAACGACGGCTAACCGCCGCGTCGGAATCATTCCGACCACCCCCACCTCCACCGGCGAGGATGAGAGAGAAGAGAGAGTTTAGAGGTAAGGGAGTGAAGAGAGAGAAACTCTCTGTAAAAATGAATGAAAAAGGAGCACACAGCCTATATATAGGCGCCCTTCGATCTGGTGTGCGGGGTACACAGTCTGATTGTGCACCCTCGCTTCCTGGGCGTGTGATTGATCCAGCACTCCCCCTTTTTTATCAAATCCAGGCCGTCTGATCAATCAGACGACCCACATCAAACCAACCGTAACCTAACCCGACCCAGTACTCAACAAGCCGACCCGGTTCGGTCCAGTTGCCCCTTTCAGCCCAATTTCCTTTTTATTCATTTTCTGCACCCCTGATTACTGACTACACACCCCCTTCTGTATCATTATATTCTATTTTTTCTTCCTTCATGCATTTTTTTTCTTGCATTTTTTTATCGTTTCTTCCTTGAAATTTACTGGTTCAGAGTGCATATTTATCATTCATTTTTTATTTAATTTGTAGCATGGGTTTTAGAAAGTGTATTTAGGCTCTAATGTAATTTATTTATTTATTTACGTTTTTTGCACATGATTTAGAATGTAATTAATTAGGCCTTAATGTAATTTATTTTATTGCAGACCTTAGAATGTATAATAGGTTTTATGTAATAGATTTAGGTATATGTGTGTGTGCGTGTATGTATGCCCTCTTATTTTGTTGCTAGTTTAGGTTAAAGGTTCTCGTGGTGGTCCAACACCACCATGAGGTACCTACGCTTTATTTTTCTTGCTCCGTTAGTTTTCAATCTTAGTTTAGTTATATCTCAAAAAAACACAAAAAACATGCAAATAGTCACAAAAGTCACAAAAAATATTTTCACAAACAAACCTTGATTCAAAAAATCAAGTGACCGTCTTATTTTTTATTCTTTCGTAAATCAAAATTGCAATCCATCTTAATCATATATCAAGTCATTTTTCTTTAACTTAAAAAACACAAACAAATACTCATTTGCCGCCTTGGCTTTTCTTTCATTTTAAACCCTTTTTCAAAACTAATAAAAAAACACCAAACAAATCAAACGTCAATTTTTACCCCGAACTACGAGGTTTTGATCCCTCATGGGTACGTAGGCAAAGGACCTAGTCCTTCTAAATCAATAAAATTGTAGATAAATAGGTCTCTTTTTCCTTTATCACTTTAAGTCATATTTTTCAAAAAGCAAGCAAGTTTTATAGCACAAAGCGTCGAATAAAACCAAGAGGTTCTCGTAGAGTACTACGGACATAAATGGTGCTAACACCTTCCCTTTATGTAACTAACTCCCGAACCCTAAATCTTTTCAAAGGGGTGTTTCGAACTTTTTTCCCCTTTTCTTTTTAAAATTAAATGTTCAGTCGTGAAACAAAATAGTGAGTCAAACGCTAATCAAATAGCCTTGATCTCCAAAAATGACGCGACATTTACAATGTCAAATTTTCATTTTAGGTTTCTTAACTAATACCCAAAGACACTAGTTAATGTGACCCTAAAAAAATACCATTTCATCTTTCTTTGTTTTTAGCAGTATAATTTTTGAGTTTGGATTAAGTCCACTGGACTTTTTGACCAAGATCAAACAAATTAAATTTTATTTATTTTTAAATCTCAAATTCAAGTTTTAAATTTAGACGTCCAATCTTAATCGAATAGATCAGATGTGATCACTTCACACCTTCCCCATGCACACAAACCCAATCCATATATTCTTTTTCTAGGGTATAGTATTGATGAGTTAATGTTCAATTTAATTAATATACATTGAGATTGAAGACATTATCATTTCATAAATGAGAGTACTAGACTCTTGGATTCTTTTCTTTTTTTAAATGAAATTTGTCACTACTCTTATGGAAGTTAGTACTAGCATGCAATCAATAGATTCTAGTACCTAACCAGTAACCAACTCTTCACAAGTTAGAGTTAAGCTACAAGAACAAAAGATGCCACCACCTCAATGTACAAGTACAACCAAAACATAAAAGGGCATTACTTATGATAATTATAATCAATAAGGATTCCCTCTCCTATGAATTGATCCAATTTGCTTATGTGTTGTTTTTATTTTTTATGTATCTTTTCTCCTTTATTTAGTTAATACCTTTCTTCTTTAGATAATATACTTTTCTTTAATCAAAGCGGAGCAAAGGTGAATAAGATCTAAAACAAACCATGACAAATGACTTTTTATGTTATAAAAACTACTGCTGTATAAAATTCATTATAAAATTACTGCAATGTTACGTGACCCTTGTATGTCTTTTACTAGTTTTAAGAAAAAATTTATTATCTATCAAGCTAGGTAGATTGATCCTGGATTATTACTATATATCAAGCTAAACTATAGCTAACCTTGGATTACCGGATAACATGATAAACCTAATAAAAAACGCAGGCTAGTTCTATGTACAAGTTTGTGCTGATTATTTGATCAAGTTTCACTATTAGATCAAGAAAAATATGACTAGACTTATTTTACTCGTGCATCATAAAATTAACCAAAAATGTAATTCACTACATTGAGACGTGCATTTTTGTCATTCAATGCCAAATTCTCCTTACATAGATTCAATTTTGGTGCTTAGATCCATAATTCCTCATACATATTTAGATTGCTAAAATGTGATGACTACATAACAACTACATTGTGTGTTATTGGATGGTTGATATTAATGGTCTATATCAAATCATTAATCTAGAAAATTCAACAGCTTGGTGTTTGATTGCAAGTTAAGTAATCTTAAAAGTGCAAATCATGATCATTTTCTTTTTGAACACCCCTCCCTAAAGTCAATTTTGAGATTAATTGATTGTAATTATGACTAAAATTAAAGAAAATTTGTCTTTAATTTCAACATGGACAGATGGGAGGATTAAAGTGGTCCCATAAATAAGCATCTACAACCAATTTTTTGAATCAAAATTCATCAAAAAGATAGATATATTCTTCTATTACACCAACTTTGGTGGACCTCACTATCACTGCCCAACTGTCCAAAAAATAAAAGATATTATTCAACAAATAAAAAGTTTGTATTCACACTCTCCTAGAAAGTATGTGGAATGATAATGAAATATCAAACAAAACCAAAAGCCTTATAAAGCAAATGCAATTGTCACCCAACATGATCTTGTAGACAACTAGACATATTGATGGTAAGATAACATTGACATAGAAAGAGACAAGTCTGGCTTTGAAATAGTTTAGGCTCTAAACCAAATTCAATCAACTACCTTGGATCTCTCCATTGTAATCATCATGAGTAATATGTGCAATTGGTGGTACTAGGAATTTTATTTTTTTTAAAAAAAAATCTATCTGATCCAAGGACCGATTAATTTGAGGGGATCAATCCCACCGCCCACTTACGGGAGGTCCATTTAAAGCTATGAATTTGTCCACCGAAATTGGCACAAAATGGAATCAAACCCGAGATTTTGAGAGAAGTATACTCCAAAATCTCAAGTCAACCACTAGGCCAACCCCAAATGGATGGTGGTACCAGGAAGTTGATGTTTGCACCATGGTTATCAAATCTAGATTCTTAATATTGTATGTTTGGTTCTACCCGGTGACAATTCTGTAAAATTGATCTTAGTTAAAAGTGGGCTGAATGTAAAATGATTTATGTTTGGATGAATTTATGTATAAGAGGATTTAACAAGGGCTAAAATCAATTGTAGAAGCTAAAAACTACAAATTCTAGCTTCATGTAGAATCAATTCTACAAACAAAATCAATTCTCTTTAAAATTATCCAAACATGATAAAAACAATTCTACCACTTCTAGAATCACTTTTGATCCTCCGAAATTGAAACCAAACATATGCTAAGAATCGAAAGAACTATTTTTTGACTGCGATTCAAATCTTATCATGAACTATAAGATACATTACTGATAAAAATGTGACATTTTGAAGTGAAAACAAGTGACATAGCAAAATTATAAGCTAATATATTATCTACTAACCGCAATAATATACAGAGTTAAGAAAAAAGTGGCTGGTTACACTAAAGTTTATTTAGTGATTCATTGTAATGAATGAACATAAGCATGATTTTCACTGTGCATAACCATGTAAGATCAGATTAACATTTACAATCACCAAATCCAATTTCACCATACAATGGAGAGTCAGAAGATCTTTTTGAACAAAGAAAGGAACTGTATTTCATATATTTTCTCTCTAATAATACATCAAAATATTATGCCACAATCTCAAAATTAGCAAACCAAATTCTTTTAGAACTCTAATGCAAAGTGAAGCAGATTCAATCAATGGATTGAAATGAATAATCAAGTGAATGAAGAAACAAAGTTAATATAGATACCTTTCATTATTTCATACACCATCTGTTTCCCTCATCCCATGATTCTGCAAATCTTTGTTAAGATATGATGGCAATGCCATTCCATTATGAGCTTCTAAAGAACTAGAAGAAAATTTTCCCTTTCTTGGCCATAACCAAATCTTGGAAATAGAAAAACTTTCACCTTTACTAACATTACTAATCTTCTTTGCTTCTAAATCACTCTCAACACAAAGATTTCCACCATTTTCAATTCCTTTGATAACCCTTGTATCATGATGAATTCTACTATCATGGTTTAAGGCTACCCTTAACTCTGAATTTCCAACCACATATTGATAAGATCCCATTGAATAACATCTTCTTGCATCCAAATTACTACTACTTGTTTCACCTACTTCTTCATTCTCTCTACCGACTTCCACGTTCGTCTTCTTGAATTTCCCGAGTCGAACTGGCAAAATCCCTTTATCAACAACTTCTTCAATAACAATTTCTTTTTGTCTAGTACCAAATCCATTCTCTCCATTACAAGGACAACCATCATCTTCCCTAAGATCATCGAAATCGAATATCGGATTTTCAATAGAAAATCCATTAGTTTGAAGTGTTCCTCTACAAAGAGGACAAGTAGAGTTTGAAAGTAGCCAAGTATCTATACAACTTATATGAAAAGCATGGCTACACATAGGTAACAATCTCAGCTTATCTTTCTCAGTAAACTCACACAAACAAACAGCACAATCAAAAGGCTCATTCAATCCAACAATCTCCTTGAATTGAAAAACAGGTAGTGCATCAATAAAAGCTTGATCTAAACCAGAATCATGAAGATGAAAAAGCTGTTGTAACTGTCTTTGAAGTGCATCAGAAGTTGAAATTTCATTATGATGTTGCCTATTAGAAGAACTTGATGAAGATGGATGCTTTATAAGAAATCTAACAAGCAAATGAAGTAAACCAGATATGAAAAACAAAACAGCAAGAACCACTATGATGAAAAGAACAGCTGGACTAATCTTAGTACTAGAAGATGAAGATGGTGCTGTTGATGTTGATGTTGTTGAAGAACTTGATGAAGAGTGTGATGATGGTGGTGGAAAATTCATAAAGTAACCATCTTTATGATAAATTTGATGATGATTAATCAAAGACATTCTTAAATGGGTATGTTCAAATAACAACTTAGGATACATAGTTTCTGACATCTAAATCTAGTAACAAATCATAAACACAATATTCTCTTTCAACAAAACAAGATCCTAGTCACATCTTACAACAATATCATTAACAGCAACAAAAGTACTAACAAAAAAAAAAAATCTAATCTTAAATTTTCAGACCAATAAAAAAACAAAGTACAGTACTATGATGTTTCACTCTCTTACACATCTATTGGCTCAAAACCCACTTCAAAAAAAATATTAAAAATCAAATTTTTATCTTTTTTCTATAATGGGTTTTTGGTAAAATATCTTAAGCTTAACTCACCTAAATGGAACACTGTTTAAGGTGTGTTTTTTTTGCATGTTTTTGTTGAAGTTTTGAAAGTGAGTTTGAAGTATGAAGGAACAAGAAGTGAAAGAGAAAAGTGAAGAGTGAAACTGTAATGTGTTGGAAGTGTGTGATGGATCCAAAAGCGAAGTGGACAAAATTTGTTGGGTTTGTGGTAAGAAGGAAAGAATCCAAAAACTGTGAAAGTGGGAAGGAAGCAGTTCCCAAAGTGAGAGAGAGGTAAGGGATGACAAAAAGATACAGAAATAGTTTCAATTTCACTCGCAATAAAGGAGCGTGGATTCTATGCATGTGTTTAGTTTTATGCCACATAAATTTATTCCGATTTCAAGACCCAAAATTAATATTAGAATACTCATTTTGTCTCAAAATAATTATTCTTTAGTGTTTTTTCTATATTTTAAAATATTTGTCACTTTATAATATCAATCTAATATTTATTATCTTTTTTATCATAATACCATTATTTATTTAATTTCATTCAATTTAACTATTCTCCTAAATATAATTAATAACAATATTTTAGTAAATTTTATCATTACAATTAACACAATTATTCATTTTCTTAAAAATTGTGCACAAACTTTAAACGATTAAACATTTTGGTAACTATTATAAGCAAAATTTAACATTTTAGATTCATTTAATAAATAATATATGTGGTCTTTAATATCTAAAATGTCAATTTTTTCTTATAATAGTGACTAAAGGGTGTATTATTTTGAGACAAATGAATTAATTAATTGAGTGACTTAAATAGTTAATCAACTTTAATCATCAAGAGATTGTTTGCCGAAATGTTAATTTGTGAAATAGTATAAGTTTGAAAAACCAAATCTAGAAGTTTTTTTTCTTGAAAATTGTGACTTCAATGTCTTAAAACTTTATTATTTTGGCTTGTTAAAAAAAAATTTTTTTTTTGACAAAAAAACAACATTCAATTGTTCAAATTGATAGAGTATATTAATACAATATAAAATCATTAAAAACAAAAATGATGAATCTGCGAACAAACTCATAACATCCATGATAATAGCATAAAACAACA
>Ga0228710_1007488_pt1 | contig 16084 bp, 7 predicted proteins | sample MedpolnodulmetaG_FD_177995 | JGI IMG/M metagenome (GOLD analysis project Ga0228710, IMG submission 177995) | Root nodule microbial communities from Medicago polymorpha collected in Santa Monica, California, United States - pink nodules | ecosystem: Host-associated > Plants > Roots > Nodule... | reverse complement strand
ATAAAAAACAAAATTAATAAATATAACTCTCGTTTTATTAATATCATTCAAACATTACAATAAATAATACATATATTTTATTTGAATTCACTAATCTACTTATTATCTTTTTACCCTCTTGGGGTAAAAAGTTATTTTTACCCTCTTGGGTATATAGCAATAGCTCTTGGGGAAAATAGTGATTAGTCCTGTTGGGGAAAAAGACATCAAGATCCCTTGAGGTGAATTTAAATTTGGTTCCTTTTAAACCCCCATGATGATTCTTTTTACCCACGGTAAAAAGATTTTGGCAGTAAAAGGAAGCAAACCTAATTTTACCTCAAGGGATGATGTCTTTCTCCCCAACCCGACTAACCACTATTTCCCCCAACAGCTATTACTATATACCTAAAGGGATAAAAAGAGCCTAGAGACTATAGAACAAAAAGAAGAAGAGAAAGAGAGGGATAGAGTGAGGAGGGGAAAAAGTGATATGATGTGAGGAATTAGAGAAGTATGGAGGGGTATTTGTAGGTGGAAATAGTAATATAAGTTATAAACACCATTAATGTGGTAAAAAAAAACGTGTATAATGGGTTAAAAACCTGACCAAAGTGAGAAAAACGCTTGTTCTTCAGCTCTGACCACCGGCCAACGTGCGTGAGTTAACTCATGCACATGCCAGTGATGCCTGACTTAAGTCGCGCAGAGCTTATAAGGTGCGTGAGTTAAGTCATGTTGCGTGACTTAACTCACGTAGGGGTATATTTGAAAAACATGTGCTGGGGGAAGAGCAGAATTCTTAAAATAAAGGACAATTTAAGTGTCGTGCTTTAGGTGAAGTTTTCTTATTCCTCTCATAAGTAGACTTTATTTTTAAAAGATAGTTTTTTTTACACATTTTAAAAGTAAAAAAAATAAAAAAAATGTTTTTTTTTTTTTTGTGAAATAGCAACAGCAAAAGCAGAATCCTAAAGCTCGACATATAACTTTTGTCCAAAAATAAAATAAAGGATATGTTTTTTCTTTCTAAAACAACCTTGTAAGTTAATAATTTTTTGCTTTTTGTCTCTCCCGTCAAACTCAGTTACAAAAACGCCTTGCTGGATAACGACATGTGACGTGGCAGATGCTGATTTGACTAAACACGTTTATGTGAACTGACAGATGATTCCTGACTATATTACAGGGACCAAAACAAAAAATGTAAAGGTACAAGGGACAAAATAAAAAACACATCTACTAACAATATATGAAAGTTGAAGTATAGTAAAATTTCATAATTATCCTCTTTTAAACTCATAATCTCTTTAATTTTATGTGCATAATGGTCATTTTGCAAAATTTAATTTAATTGTTTTTTATTTTTTAAAATTAATAATGGATAATAGTTATCACATTGTGACAAATTTCCACGGATAACAAGAAATTAATTAATTTATGAAAAAAATTATGGATAATGGTCATCACAATTCTAAGAAATTTTCACAGATAAATATAGAAACAATTTATTTATTTTGTAAAAAATGACTTAAAAACAAATACTATGGAATTATCCACGGATATAATAAATTTCTACGTATATTTATTTTTTGAGATGCAAAATTAATAAGTCTTTGAAATACTTTAAAATTATTATTTATTTTTTAATTAAAAACAAAAAGGTGTTGCCAGTTTTTTCTCTACAAGAAAATTTAATTAATCTGCACTTCTGCGGATAGCTGAATATGACAAATTTATTTGTTTTTTGGATGCAAAATTAATAAGTCTTTGGAATACTTTTAATTTTAAAGTATTATTTGTTTTTTAATCTACTAACAATATATAAAAAAATTATTTAAAAAAACAATATATAAAATTTAAAACTCAATAAAATTTCATAATTGTCATTTTTAAAGGCCAATATATTATCAAGATAATTATAGAGGACTATCTTTCTATTTGATTTTGAAGATATAAGCACATAAATTCTATGATAAGCGCGGTGTAAATATATAACGATATTTTGGAGAAACAATACAGTGATGTTGATTTGATAAAAAAATAAAGGCTTAATTGCAGTTTTAGCCCCCTAACTTTCCCAAAGTTGCGATTTTGGCCCGCTAAGAAAAAAAATTACAAAACAACCCTCTAAGTTTTGCAACTGTAGCAGTTTTGGCCCCCTAAGAAAAAAACTAAAAAAATCGCAACTTTGGAAAAATTAGGGGTCTAAAACTGCAATTAAGCCAAAAATAAAATAATAATGATGTTGATATTTTAAAAATAGTCACGAGTTTTCCAAATTTTATAATATCGACTATCACATATTGCTATATACAAAAAAATTCAGCATATATAAGCATATAATATTCTCAAAGAGCGCGGTGCAAATATTTAATGGTGTTTTAAATATAAAATAAAAAGTTATTTTATAGAAACACTTTATTGATGTTGATATTCTGAAAATAGCCGAGTTTTCAAAATTTTATCATATTGATTTTCTCATATATGTACATAAAAATTTAATTATGTATATATAAGCATATAAAATCTGCAGCTGGTGCGGTGCAAACATTGAACTATGTTTTGCATATATAAAATAAAAAGTAATTCAATAGAAACATAACAATAATGTTTATATTTTGACAATATTAATGAGTTTTCACATTTTTTTTCATATCAACTTTCTCGTACATTTACATAAAAATATGTTTCTCGAGATAAAACGCATAAAATCTGCAACGGGTGCGGTACAAACATTGAACTGTATTTCCCATATAAAATAAAAAGTTATTTAGTAGAAACACTACATTGAAGTTGATATTTTAAAAATAATCATGAGTTTCTAAAATTTTATCATATCGATTTTCTCATATATGTACATAAAAATATATTTATGCATATATAAGCACATAAAATCTGCAACTGGTGCGGTGCAAACATTAAATGGTGTTTTGCATATAAAATAAAAAGTTATTCAATAGAAACAATGTATTAATGTTTATGTTTTGACAATATTAATGAGTTTTCACAATTTTATCATATGAATTTTTCATATATTTACATAAAATTTGTTTCTGCAGATAAAACGCATAAAATCTACAACGGATGCGATGCAAACAATGAACAGTGTGTTGCATATAAAATAATTTTTTTAATAGAAACACTACATTGATGTTGATATTTTGAAAATAATCATGAGTTTTTAAAATTTTATCGTATCGATGTTCTCATATATCTACATAAAAATTTATTTATGCATATATAAATACATAAAATCTGCAACGGGTGCAGTGCAAATATCGAACGGTGGTTTGCATATAAAATAAAAAATCATTCAATAGAATCATTATATTAATGTTTATGTTTTTTTTACAATATTAATGAGTTTCCAGAATTTTATCATATCAACTTTCTCATATATTTACATAAAATTTGTTTTTGCAGATAAAACGCATAAAATCTGCAATGGGTGCGATTCAAACATTGAACGGTGTTTTTCATATAAAATAAAAATTTATTTAATAGAAAAATTACAAGGACGAAAACCAAAAATAAAAAGTTACAGAGGGACGAAATTAAAAATCACGAAGTTACAAAATTTGAAATTAAAAACCCTTGTTGTTTCCATCTTCTTCCTCTCTCTCTTCCATATTCTTCTTCTTCTTCTGCACCCCTGAAATCATATACCCTGCTAACGATGTCTTCATCATCCATTAAGTCTTTTTCTGCAATTGAATTTCACAGCTTCTACATCATCATACAAAACCGAGAACAAGCTTCCTTTCTCCATGCATTGATGGATCAAAAACATGATTCTTTTGTGCAAACAGAATCCATAAAGCTTAACAATATTTATGTACTTTATTTTTGATAATATTCTCACTTCATTTCTGAAACTCGCTTCAAAAGATGGCACCTGTTTCATAGCTGTGAAGTTTCTTTAAGGCGACAACTTTGCCACATAGTAATTGAGTCTCGTATACATTTCCATATGCTCCTGTCCCAATGGAATATCTAATGTCAAAGTGATGTGTTGCTTTACTAATGTCAACATATGCTATTTTTACATCATACTTCCATATGCAAAACAAATTCACATTCTTTGTTGTCGTTGTGTGTGCTTGCTTGTTAATGAAATTATGACAACGTTTGAAACACACGAGAAGTGAGAAGGTCGAGATTAGAATTGTAAGGATAAGAAGAACAATGGACACATCCTTCTAGTATTTTACGTTATTATTATTACTTTTCTTGTGAGATGACCAAGGAAGGAATTGAGTTTATGAATTGGTACATCCATCTTTGTTCCCTATATTATCGTAACAAAATCAATACAAGTTGGAATGAGACCCATATAACAGAGAGAAGATGACAGAAATTTTTAACTTAGTGATTTTTGATTTCGTTTCATATGATAAAGAAGTTGTTACCCCTTGTTTATTTAAGTTTTGTCACAAGCTGTTAATTTATTTGGGTTATGGAGAGTCTCTAATGCAACCCGGATCTCTCAAGAGTTGTTTATTTAGGTTATTTGTGACAAGTTGTTAATTTATTTAGGTTTATCCATACATGAAGTACAATGACACTCGTGCATCAAAAGTGATGCTCAAATACTTGGAATGGGTCCTCTTGAGTGATGGATCCAGTCTGTACTTGAGTTAACAATTTCCGGAAGGTACAACCATCGCACTTGTTCATTTAATGCTACCACAAGGCCTGCTTGCTCCTAGGTCAAGCCTATGTATAGTTTGTTTGTACTCTACTTATATAAGTGGATATAAATAATGGATTATATTATATTAAATTAAATAATATAAAATCAGTGTTTCACTCTTCTATATTGAAATAGATAGGGCAAAAAAACTCATGTTATGTACTATATATATTGCACTCCATTTAAGGAGCTTATCTGGTGCATATATAACAGCTAACTAACATGTTTGTGCATAGTACTCGAGACGTACATGCATGAGAACACAACACAAGTAGTAAACATATATAATGGCCTAAAATTATTTCAGAATAAGTTATACGGACCTTTGAGTAGATAATGAATGAATGATCCCATGCTAGACGTGAAATGTTGCACCGACTCCTGCGACAGGAAAACAAGGTGGAACTCGACGTTGACGTAGGAGATTAATGCTTTCTCACTCTAAACTTTAGGTTGCTTTTTTATTTTATTTTTATTTATATAAATTTTTTAGGGTTTTTATTTTTTATTTTGTTCAATTTGAAATGAAGAGACTAATACACATATCCATTAGTTGATCACCAATAATCAATCTTTTGTTTCAAAATGACGGCTACATTTAGGTATGTGCGTTTGTTTCAGCTTTAAAAAATAGATTTTGAGTTAAAAGAATTTAGAGATTTTCTTTAGAGATTAAAAAAAATCTAAAGCTATTTTTGTTTGTGTACTAACAATTTTATTTTTATTTTTAAGATTTGAAACTCTTTCATTAAGTTCATTGTTTTTAGGAAGAAAAAAAAAAGATTTTGAAAATGTTACTCGGAATAGCTTTTCATTTTGAAACTAAAATTAATTTTTTTTTAACAATATGATTTTTTTAAAAATCTGAAACAAACACTAGAAACATAGAAAAAAGTGATTTTTTGATTTAAATAATAAAAAAAAATTTCTACAGAAAAATCTCAATCAAGCAGGCCATTAAGCATATAAAATCATTATAAAAAAGTATCAAATTTAATTCTCAAAGTAGTTATAATCATTTTTTTTTCAATGTGAAAGATACATCTCAAGAGATTTTGAATACATTCGACATAAGGTAGTATGAAGAAGAAAGAACTACTCATAGATTATACAGAGAGTTATTTTGAGTTTTCTTCATCAAAACGACTCAAATCTTTTGAGAGGATTTCAAAAATATTGGTTAGTGGGAAGAAAGCTCTTTTACTCTTGAGAGGATGAAATTTTTTTGTTTTGACAACTTGAATACACTCACAACTTAAATATTTACCAACAATTAATGGTAAAAATTCTCCTAAAGAAAGCTAATGATAATGGTAAATTTTCTACATTTTATTTTGGAAAGGGATAATGAGATCTAATTCCCTCTTGCACGGGGTGACTATGGGACTCTTGCAAGTTGCAAACCAAGTTACTAGACATTAATATATGTGGAAATGGAACCATTTGGCATGAGCTATGGGAGCATGAGCTGGAGATGTAGGGGGAAAGCGTGAGTAAGAAAGAAGGAACACGTGTACAGATTCCATGGCAGCGTATCTAACGCAGTCAACTCCTCTCTCCTCCTCGGATCGATCATTTTACACATTATTATTATTATTATATGTGAATGTTAAATAACTAACAATAACCATAGCCATTCCATCCCTCTTTCACTCTCTCCAACCGACCAGTTTGGTTTAATTGAATGGATGGAAACTAACTCCCTTCTCTATATCTGTATTCTGTTTGGCAGTATGGGTATGTATACTATATATGGCCCCTACTTACCTGCCGGATAAATATAATGAAAATGATAACGAGTAATTCATATAGATTGATAGTGTCAAAAAAAAATTTAAGTCCATTAATCATAATAATTAAAATCGTTATTAATTTATTTTGACTTATTAATTCTTATTGGTTGTGATTTATTAAACTTACACAATTGTCAATCATGATTCATACTATAAGTCAAACAGATCGGTAACAACTTTGATTTTATTCGCATCTGCTTTTAGAATCCTATATGGAAGAATATAAAACATTGTACACTTGTGAAAATAGTCTTCTAGATTTTTATATTTTTCATATTGAATTGTTTTTTTTTTTGAACCGGCAATTATTATTAAATGACATCCTCGCAAGACGCAAAGTATGGACGAAACAAAATACAAATGATGTCATATATAGACGGTACACCATAATTACCTAGAAACCTTGAAGATAAACCCACTAAAACTTATCACCACCTAAAACAGACTCCAAAAAAACAAGCACTGTAAACACGGTAACCTCCACCGCCCATCGTCACTACTCACCCATAAAAAACACCCTCAAAATAAAACTCTCAGACCCCAACATCCAAACTGAACCACATTTTGAAGAGCACCTAACCGGTATCACAAACAATTAGTTATTGGATTGTTATTATTGTTAGTGAAATAAAGTAGTCTTTGTCTTTCAAATAATGTAAAAAATAAATAAAATTAAATAACGACAAACATTAGTTAGGATACATTTTAGTTAGGTATGAATAAGCGTGTATCAATAAATCATATGTCCAATATCAAAGTCACATTGAAAAACAAATAACTGGCATACTTTCTCTATTTAGTAATAACCTTTATTTTTCATTATAGTTTGATATTTTCCTATATGATTATATATAAATAAACGTGCATTCCATTTCTTTTAGTTTTTCAAATCTTGGTTTGATACTATTCCATATTTTAAGGGGAGTGTGACATAACATTTATAAGAAAATGAATCAATGAATGAATATACTTCTGCATTACCTATCTTTTGCTTTTCAATAGCCTCCATAGGTGTGGAGGATAAGTTGCTTGCAGCAGAGGGAAATGCTTTGGAATATTTCTCACTTTAATTGGTGCTCCTTCTCTTTTTTGTTGGAATATATATATGTAAGAAACCAATTTTGTTATTTTTGTCTTCTTTATATGTGATGTTCTTGCTCATTTGCATTTTCTTGCTTCAACTAGTGTTCTAAAATGCTTTTTACACATTCTTGTTCAAATATTGGTATTTGATCAGAATAAGAATAGTGTCAATCACGGTTTTAAATCGCCTTAGTGCGTTACCATCATTGATATCACAACAACAATTCTGGCCACAATATAATGACAGAGACATCAAAAACCTTGATATCGTCGTTGTCATGAACCTTTTTATAAAACCTTAGTGTCAATTTTCAAAAATTTGGGTCCAATTTTTCTTTTCATTTACAACTGATGTGACAAGTGCATGTAAGTTATGATTGAGTTTAAAGATATCCGATCCGAGTCTTTATTTTTAGTATTTGGAACGATTGTGTGTAGCATCGTGTAGTTGCTGGAGAGGATCCATACTTATTTTATACTAAGCTAGTAAATTGGAGAATCCCTCTAAAGATTCATCTCCAAGTTGTGTATGATATTGTTCAGAAACTCACTTGGCATAACATGATTTAATTTAACCCAATTTTCCTTGTTATCCAGCTTCATAGTTTTGATTGAAGAGAAATTTGATTTTATTGGAAAGCCAGTATGGGATTTGATAATCCAAGATCTGAAAGGTGTGTTTCCTAAATTCCCTCAAATAATTTTCAAAATTCCAAGTTATTTAGTACTAATTAGTCTTCAAGTAACTCATCATAATTTATGAACTTTTCCTTTTATTTTTCATAGGTTTGAAGATGATCCTGAAATATCAAAAATTCCCACAACAAGTGGTGTTAAGGTGAAATACCACATTGATGGAACACAAATACCAGAACCAAGTTCCAAAAAGTCTCAAAAGAATGCTACAAGAAACAAGTTTTTGAAAACAAGAGTATTGTCAAGAGTATTCTCAGAAGACTATGAAAGAGTAAAAAAAAGAGTATTAGTATTAGATCCTAGGGGACAACTCATACATCGTTGGAACAAGATATTTTTAGTAGCATGTTTAGTTTCTTTGTTTGTGGATCCACTGTTCTTTTATTTGCCAGTGGTTAGAGATGAAGTTTGCATTGATATTGGAAAAACTCTTGAAGTTATTCTCACAGTTGTTAGATCATTTGGAGATTTGTTTTACATAGTTCAGATTTGTATGAAGTTTCGTACTGCTTATGTTGCTCCTTCTTCCAAGGTTTTTGGTAGAGGAGAACTTGTTCTTACCTATTCTAAGATTGCTCTTAGGTACTTCAGCAAGGGTTTTTGGTTAGACTTTATTGCTGCATTACCTCTTCCTCAGGTATCTATGAGTCTGTTTATTTATGTTTAGAAGGCCGTTTTGGTCCCTGAATGTGCTAGATGTTGTCACTACAATCCTAAGAGTGTGTCCGCTAGTTAGTTTGATCATTTAATGTGTCTTTTATTTGTCCGTTTAGTCCATCAAAGTACTAACAAATGATACGCTCAAGGGTATTCAAGTGATTTTGATACATTCAAGAATTATAGACACTGTCGTACATTTAGGACTCTAACCGAAATGAGTATATTGACATGCTAAATATATGTTATTCTATTATTGCAGGTGTTGATTTGGATTATTATACCAACACTAAGGGGTTCAACAATGGCAAATACCAAAAATGTCCTTCGTTTTTTCATCATTTTTCAATATATTCCAAGGCTGTATTTGATTTTTCCACTTTCATCACAAATTGTAAAAGCTACAGGGGTTGTGACAGAAACAGCTTGGGCAGGTGCTGCTTACAACCTCATGCTTTACATGTTGGCTAGCCATGTAAGTATATCACAAGCTACATTTCCTTGATTGTTCAAACAAATTGGACCCTTTTACTGTTTTGTAGCATGCTTATTAAGAAAATCAAGTCTTAAATTAAGAGAAACATTTGTTTTAGCTTATTTGAGCTTATCTACTGCTATAAACACTAGTGAGAGAATGAGCTTTTTATCATATACATATACATCATATTAATATGACAGAAAGTCATCATAGATGTAATACAAAAACATTGAAATACCATTTCCAAACTTACTCATACTTCTATATTCTGAATAGATTTTAGGAGCTTGCTGGTACCTTCTTTCAATTGAGCGTCAAGAAGCATGTTGGAAAAGTGTGTGCAATATGGAGAAATCAAATTGTCAATATGGATTCTTCAATTGTCACAGTGTTAAAGATGCTCCAAGAGTAGCTTGGTTTATAGCTAGTAATGTCACAAATTTATGTTCACCAAATGCCGGCTTTTATCCGTTTGGTATATATGCTGATGCCATGACTTCCAAAGTTACATCATCACCATTCTTCAATAAGTACTTCTATTGTCTCTGGTGGGGATTAAGGAACCTGAGGCAAGTATTATGGTTAATTAGATATCTTTCCTTGCTTTATCTAGTTGTTTTATATCATTATGTTGAACAAAATATAATGTATTCACTCTTAGAAGCTAAAAAATTGATATAATGAAGAAATGTTTGTCTTTCCTCTTCATTTGAAGCTCTTCTATTTCTTCTCGAGTATTAATACCTTTCTGTTTGGAGGGTGCAGTTCTTTAGGACAAGGTCTTCTTACTAGCACTTTTATCGGAGAAATAATGGTTGCTATTGTGGTTGCAACTCTTGGATTGGTTCTTTTTGCATTGCTGATTGGTAATATGCAGGTAAGCGCGGTTAATTTATTTATCTTGGTTCATTTGAAAACGTTTCTCACATTGGAATAGATATGACAAGAAAATGTGTTTCTTTTTGCAGACATACCTTCAGTCAATAACTGTTCGCCTAGAAGAGTGGAGGGTGAAAAGAACTGATACAGAACAATGGATGCATCACAGGCAACTCCCTCCAGAACTAAGAGAGTCTATTCGTAAATATAATCAATATAAATGGGTGGCTACACGAGGAGTAGAAGAAGAAGATCTTCTCAAAGGACTTCCACTGGATCTTAGGAGAGAAATCAAGCGCCACCTTTGTCTTGAACTAGTTCGAGGAGTAAGTCACGAGACACCAAGTTTATATTTGTTTTTAAGTTGGTTTTTAGTTCCACATCCAATATTTGATATACTTGATAGTTCCCGGTTGTGGAGACAACAAAACGTTGATGTCGCAGTCCATATCACAGTCATAGATCTCTTTTAAAGAAAAATATATATTGAAACAATTCATAATAAACAGTAACTTCTAGTACAAGTTAAAACTAGCTTCTTAATCTCAATTTATTCGATAAGTTCTCAAGTTTAACTTTCTTACAGCAACTAATATTATCCATTAACTAACTGTTAACAGGTCCCGTTGTTTGATCAAATGGATGAGAGGATGCTAGACGCAATATGCGAAAGACTAAAGCCTGCATTATGCACCGAAGGCACTTACCTTGTTCGCGAAGGCGATCCAGTGAATGAGATGCTCTTCATAATTAGAGGCCATCTTGATTCTTACACAACAAATGGAGGCCGTGACGGATTCTTCAACTCATGTAGAATCGGTCCAGGCGATTTCTGTGGTGAAGAGCTCTTAACATGGGCCTTAGATCCAAGACCAAGTGTGATACTCCCTTCATCAACAAGAACAGTTAAAGCTTTCTCAGAAGTAGAAGCCTTTGCACTTATAGCTGAAGATCTTAAGTTTGTTGCATCTCAATTTAGAAGACTACATAGTAAACAACTTAGGCATAAATTCAGATTTTATTCACACCAATGGAGAACTTGGGCTGCTTGTTTTATTCAAGCTGCATGGAGAAGGCACAAGAAAAGGAAAGAAGCTGCTGAATTAAGGGCTAAGGAGAATCTTGTGGCAGCTTCAGAGGCTGAAAATGAAATAGCAAAAAAATATGGGAAAGGTTTTGTTGTTTATGGAACAAGGGTTGCAAGGAGTACTAGGAAAGGTATTAATATGCATTCTGGGACAAATTCTGGAGTAGTTAGCTCTTTGCAGAAACCAACAGAACCTGATTTTTCTGATGAATAATAATGAATGTATATTGTTACATTAGTCTTTTAATTGTGTAATTTGTTTGTTTTGGATCATTTGTTCATATATAAATTAGAGATAGGAATTCTTGTAACCATTTGAAAAACTGTGTTTAATTACTATGCATGCACTTTGTGGATGATGTCTTGGTTAAAAATAAGGTGACATTATTTGTTTGCTTCACTTGTTCTTTGGTTAAAAATGTGTTGGGTTAAAAATTTAATGAAAAAGACTAATGTTGTCCGGTTTATTTTTATGAGACTAAAGTTTAGTTTTTTTATGCTCAAAAACTAATTTGGGTTATGTTTATTTTTTGTGAAAGGTCAGAATGAGACTTCACTAAAAAAATATAATAGGTGTGTTGAAGTTGAGATTCAAGACTTCAACATTGATTTTTAATTAAGAAAACTAAAAACAAAAAGGGTGAAAGAGATACTATTGAAAACAGGATGTTCAGGTGGTTAAGATTCATACAAATGATAATCATCTCGATGGCACGTACATTTCTGATTGAAGGTGTGTTCTTGTGTCTAATACGTATCATGTTTGATATTGACATAACATCGGCACTTGTAATTATATTGAATTATGTTATTATTTTAAAATTTTATCGGTGTCGACGTGTGTCTGTGTTGTGTTCAGTTTGTGTCTGTGTCAATGCTTCATACATAATCATGCAGAAATACTTACAAAGAGTGTAGCTCTTACCAAGTTTAGACATGGTAAAAATAAATGTTGACTAATAATGTATTAGACACAGAAGGAATATGTAATTGTAAAGAAAGATCCTTCCACGCTGATGTGACCGAACGTGATTTAAGTTACGCAAAGTAGTTTATGTACTTTCTATGGGAATGAGAAAAATGTATGGGAGAAGAGCAATTTTCCATTAATTTTGTTCGACTCTCTCTGGCCGGCCCATCCAAATATCCAATCAACTTGCTTTTATGTTTTGTTATTCTCACCTCCTTTGCTCACTCAAACAAGGTTGGTTATTCTGTTTTATATGATGGTCGTACAAATAGCTAATTTCAATTGTACCTACTTTGGGTTGGTTGAGTGACTATGATCATCGTGTAACAAATTTATTTCATGTGACTTTAATTTCGTTCAAGTATGGGACAAGTGTCTAGGTGGATAAGGGTGATGTTAGTGAGGAGACTTCGTTATATGGTAAAATTCATGACTATTTTGTGCTCATCTGCGGTTAGGATTTGAGGAAGAAGGGGTTTGTCAATGGTATTTTATTTTTGTTAACCCTCCTTCTCTTTCTAGAGTAATGAGTCATAGTTATCCTTAGTTCGGTTGAAAGGTAAATATATTTTGACTAAGAATTGTTCCATCAGAAATCAAACTCGGTTCTCTCAAACAATTTATACTTTGTTGAACGTTGTTAATAATTTGGACACAATCACTTAGTTGGTTTGACAAGTTTTTGATGCAGACTTATCAAACCAAAGTGTCTAAGGTTTTCTCTTTTTTTGGAAGAAGTTAAATTAACCCACTGAAATTGACACTGAAGATAATCAAACCCGATATCTTGAGTAAAACACACTCCAAAATTCTAAGTCAACACCACCATGTCAATCTAAGTGGGTTGTCTAAGGTCTTCCTTAATTATCAAATATGTTAAGTTTTTGCAATGGAAATAGTTTTTGGAGAGATCTAATGTAAGTTGTTGTCTTTTCTATAAATGATGTGTAAACCCCGTAAAATGTATTGTTTTAATGCTTGATGAATGAAGTACGTTTATTGTATTGGAAAATTCGAACCAAAAGAAGAACCTACTTAGATCCTAAGCTTACCTCCTCCAGTTGTATTTATAAACAATTTTTTCCTTTTTCAGATTGATTAAACAAATGATGTATCATGACTATAATTAAAGTATAAAAACATTAATTATTTAATGAATTTAAAAAAACAAAAATTGTTTATAAATATGACTAGTGAAAGCATACAGTGACCAAGCCAACCCTAGGGTTTGTTCATGTATTTGAGCTCTCTATTTGAAATGAGCTTGTATTTGATTAAAATAGTCATCCCTTGTACGTCTTTTCTAACATACTTTATTTGCTATACAAGTCAAAAAGAACTTTTATATATTAATTTTTTTATGAACTCTTTGAATTAATATCTATATAAAAATCATTTGATTTTCAAGAAAAATCAAATAGTTTAATTATACATGACCAAATAGTCGAGTGTTAATGGTTAATACACTTTAAATTTTAAAAAAAATATCACTTATACTTCAATTATCTCTTGATCAAACTATAAATTCATGGCTCCTTTTCTCTATGAATAGGTTTAAGAAAATAAATAAATATTAACTTAATTTAGAAAGTTCTTATAAGCTATATATTGGAGCTTTCAATGAGCTTATGATTGTTTTCTTCAGAATGTAAAAACAAGACAAACAGAAATCAACTTGTTTTTTTTCTTCAAGAAAAGCAGATTGTGTGTATAGCTTTCTTTAGACATGGAGATTAACCTTCATCCCTTTAAACAATCTTAAATCATGAAGTTTTTTTGGATGAGAAAAAGGCCATAGACATATTACTGTATATCTTTTTTGTAACATCAAAAAGAGGGACAATAGAGAAATAGAGTCAGAGTCCAATATAATTTTTGTTGTGCAGAAAGGAGCCATTGCCATTTCAACACTCCAACTATAGACTGCAATATTGGCCTCACAATTTTGTTTCAATTTGAGATTGCAAAAATATTTTCATTCTTCCACGAACATGATTCATTCCTTTCCATAAAGTCTTATGCAAACGATTGTTTTTCCTATAAAATAAGGAATCTTTATTTTCAAAATTTATTGTTCTAAAATTTTGATATAATTTAGAATAAATAATAAGAAGGGATGAAATTACTATGATGTAATATTTGAGTATTGTTACGCAATTTAATGATTATTATCATATATTTCAACCAATTAAAATTTCCATTGAAAAAACACCAAAAGAAAGAAGGTAATATAGTACTTTTTAAAATAACTTCATCGGTTGTTAACTTGTTAGGTAACAATTATCCTCATATTCAGACAAGTGACGAATGATAAAATGATGTAGAAAGAAGAGAAAGATGACTAGTGCAAAGTTTGTATAGTTTGTGTGGTAATAATATTTCTGACAATTCCCGTTTGAGACGTCCGGGTCATTGGAGTGGTATATGAAAACCAAAAGTTCCTCCAAAAATGAAAAATCTAGTGTGGAGAGTTTGGAAAGGTTACATCCCAACTAGAGCAAGATTAAGTGGGTGTTTATTCCCACGTTAGAATGAATGCAGATGTGCGTTTCATGTGAAGTTAGGATATAAAGCTTCTTGAAATTACGGTACAATTGACATCTGGATGCAATATTAGTAATTAAAAAGTACAACCAAACAAAACTATAAGTAGTAGAGGGGTTCAAAAGTAAATTATAACCTATACCTTCAAATTAATTGCAATTTTTTTGGAGATGGTGGTTAATTGCAATTAATTGTAATGCTAACTATGAAGGAATCATTCATGTATTTGGTAGTATGTATTTGTATGTAACTCCTTTTACATCATAAAAAAAGATATTTGTCTAAATTGATCAGGACAAAGTATTATACACAACCAAATACATACTACCATACCACTTCAACCAATATTAGCTAGGCCATATGTACACATATTTGCTTGCTTCATGGTATGTGTGTCAAAATTTCACCTCTCACTCGTGTTCTAAACTTCGAGTATTCCTATAGGAATTGGAAAAATTACAAGTGCAAGTGTTAGATAGAAAAATCAACACCTTCAAAAAAAAATAAGATTGAAAAATTACCCATCAAAATGTGACATTATACTCCCCAAGCAAAACCCTGAAAATTGAAATGTCTACAAGTTAGGCATACTTAAGCATCACGTAGTCCCATGATATATCTTTCAAACTGACTCAATTCATTTGATTAACTACGAAATTTATCCCTTTTTTTTCTTTCTAACAAATGCTCAGTATGCATTGCATTGCTGGGATTGGCTAATAGAGAGAGAGAGTACTACTTGCGTGGACAATACAATGAAAGAGATGTGTGCCTTATCCGAAAAGGAAACTCTTGGACAAACGTTTAAACTCCTATTTCGAGTGGACATTTGCTTCTCTGGCTTTCAATACTTCCTAAAAACACAAGTAAAAGATTAAAATACCCTCAACGGTAGTTAACTACTGCTGACTTATCACTAGTGCAAATCAGGGATACAAAACCTGTTTTTTTGAGATTTAAGACCTGTTTTTTGCCGGGGTTATATCATCGGGTGTTGTAAGTTTGAGATACGACACCTGTTTTTTATTGGGTATAAAAACAACATATTGTACCTGTTTTTTCTAATAAACTAGTGTGATATATGTATTTGTAACTCCACTTTTACACTAAAATAGGTGTAAAACCGCACATATAACACCTGTTTGAATACAAAATTAGGTGTGATAACAAACATATAACACCCATTTTATCAAAAAACAGGTGTGAGAAAGCTAGTAGCAAA